>Ga0209131_1000015_pt1 | contig 220004 bp, 187 predicted proteins | sample GraSoi_2013_40cm_FD_185826 | JGI IMG/M metagenome (GOLD analysis project Ga0209131, IMG submission 185826) | Grasslands soil microbial communities from the Angelo Coastal Reserve, California, USA - Sample 9_17_2013_40cm (SPAdes) (version 2) | ecosystem: Environmental > Terrestrial > Soil >... | reverse complement strand
GACAAAGGGAGTTGGCAGAACGACAAAGGGAGTTGGCAGAACGACAAAGGGAGTTGGCAGAACGACAAAGGGAGTTGGCGGAACGACAAAGGGAGTTGGCAGAACGACAAAGAGAGTTGGCGTAACGACAAAGGGAGTTGGCGGAACGACAAAGGGAGTAGGCAGAACGACTAAGGGAGTAGGCGGAACGACAAAGGGAGTAGGCAGAACGACTAAGGGAGTAGGCAGAACGACAAAAGGAGTTGGCAGAACGACAAAGGGAGTTGGCAGAACGACAAAGGGAGTAGGCAGAACGACAAAGGGAGTTGGCAGAACGACAAGTAGAGTTGGCAGAACGACAAGTAGAGTTGGCAGAACGACAAAGGGAGTTGGCAGAACGACAAGTAGAGTTGGCATAACAACAAAGGGAGTTGGCATAACGGAAAAGGCAGTAGGCATACAACTGAGTGAGTTCGAGGACATCTGCTACTGCCTACTGCCTACTGCCTACTGCCTACTGCCTACTGCCTACTGCCTTCCGCCTTCCGCCTTTTACTTCCTCACCAGGTCGGGGGTGTAGAGTTGCTTATAGACCCGATAGTTGTTCATTACCTTTTGCACGTATGCCTTGGTTTCGTCAAAACCGACTTCCGAAGTAAACACACCTGGATCTTTTTGCTTCGCGCGCCTTACCCAGCGGGCCACGTTGTCTTCACCGCCATTGTATGACGCGGCTACAGCCTCAAGCAGGTTGGGAAACATCGCCGAAAGTTCGAGCAGGTATTCGCTGCCAAGTCGGATTGAGGTTTCGGGCTGGTATAGCTGGCTTTCCTGCACGTCGTTCATTCCGGCGTTCGACGCATACTTCACCGCCGCGTCCATTGTTAGCTGAAGCAAACCGCGGGCTCCGGCTGGCGACTTCGCGAGCGGACGAAAGACACTTTCTTGCCGAATCAACGCCAGAATGAAGCGCGCGTCGAGCTTTCTGGTTTTGGCGGACGAAAGGATTGCTTGCCGGTAAGGGGCGGGATATCGATCTACTGCCGACGCAGCCTGCGTTGCGTTTTGGTTCGTGCGTTCTGCAAGTAGGAGGCGCTGCTTGCTGTCAGCCATGTTTATCAGACGGTCGGTTGCAAGCCATCCATAGTAAGAGTCAATACCCCCCGGAACCGCCAGGTAGGCTGCAAAGGCTTCGTTGTCCCTTCCGGACCGTTCCAAACTGTAAGCCTTCAAGTAAGCAACCTCAGTGGGACTTGTAGCCACAGCTTTTGAAAAGCTTCTTCTCGACAGTTCATCTGCTGACGCCATGGCGCGCTTCCAATTGCTTTCGGAAATCTCCAGGCGCAACTGTGCGAACAAGGCGTTGGTTTCGGTGACTGTCCCGGCGAATCTTTGTCGGGTCCGCGTAATCCAGGCGCTCGCCTCTTGTATCCGTCCGGCCTCTCGCAAAGTATCAATTGCATTTAGGTGTGCTGTTTCTATTCTTTCGCCGTCGGGAAACCGGTTGATGTATTCGATGTAACGGTCAGCAGCTTCGGAAGGCTTCCCCATGCGGAGCAATGCGGCCGCGCTGAAGTTGAGTCCCTCGCGACCCTCTTTGGTGGAGGCGTAGTTACGCGCTAACCGGTCATAGGCACTGTAAGACTCAGGATAGTGGCGCCCTTGGAAGTATGATCGGCCAATTCCCAGTAGCGCCTCGGCGACTCTTGGATCGCCAGGGTAGTAATCAATCAGAGCCTGCCAATGTTCGCGCGCTTCATCGAACGCTCGATTGGCATGATAGATAGCCGCACGACGAAGATGCTCTTCAGGCGCAAGGCGAGTGATTACACCTTTGGCATTTCGTGCCTCGCGATCCTGCCGGCGAACCGCAGCCAGGCTCGCGTCGCTGCTCGCTTGTTTGCTTGCCTGCGGAACTGCAGTGCCGCAGAGCAGCAGGATTAGAATAAAAACTGATGATCGCGTTATTAAGTTCACAAACTAAAAACCTTCCTATTTCTTGTTTGGACCTTCACTACACACCGACTTCGATGATTTCAAAGCTGGAAACGATTTCCGCAGTCGGCCTTAATGTTGCGGCGACGCTACAGTATTTTTGTTCCGAGAGTTCGATTGCCTGGGCTACTGAGCGCTCTGAAATATTGCGACCGGTGACCTTGTGATGCACTTCCATCCGTTGATAGCTTCGAGGATGCTCGGCCCGGCGGTGGCCGCGCACTTCAACGCTATACGCGGTTACATCCTCCCGCTTTTTCTTGAGGATGGAGACTACGTCCACCCCTGTGCACGAACCTAAGGCCACTAATAGGAGGTCCATTGGGCTGGGAGCCGAATTACGTTCCCGGTCTGTATCAATCACGACCACATGACCTGAAGGTGTGCGGCCGCTAAAGAGGTCATCGCCCACTAATTCGACAACTGCTTTGGGATCTTCAGCACTCATTCGGGTCACCTCGTGACACAGAATAGCACAGGGCAATCGCAACCTCCGTCAGGCAAATGCGTTAGAAAAACTAACAAATCGGCGTACGAGTTCATCTAATCACAACAATTCCGCCGGGGAAAAGGTTTACAAAATTCTCGGTGGCACAGTCCTTGTTGTGAATTATGTCTCTCCCAATCAAGTGTTTTGTTTCGAATCTATGCGGAAGCAGTTTTACGGGCGTCAAGTAGACCTAAAGGCCGTTTCGCTTAGTTTGCGCTTTGCCGTTTTCAAACTGGAGGATAGAAAAAATGATTGCAATTAGGAAAAGTTTATTGATGTTACTCGCGATGGTTGTCTTATCAGCAGGCACCTCGCTGACTCAAGCTCAACGTGAAACTTATCGGGGAAACTCTCGCGTTTTGCGACAGCTGTTACTGCGACTCGAGAATCACACCGACGCGTTTCGTAACAGCTTAAATGCTCAGACTCGCAGCAACACCGTGCGCGGAGAAAGCTTAGGCACCTTAGCGCAGGATCTGGATACAGCGATCGTGCAACTGCGGCAGCGCTTCGATCGGGGCACTTCCACAGCAACAGACGCACAGGAAGTCCTTAACCGTGGCGCCTTGGTCGAACGCAGTATGACGGGACGGATCGGTCGGAACCTTTCGGTCACTCGCAGCTGGACCAACCTGCGGACTGACTTGAATCAGTTGGCGACTATTTACAATCTAAGTTGGCCTTCCATAGCCGTTGGCGAACCTTATCCCAACAATGGCGCCAATCGTTTGACGGGAACCTATCGTCTTGATCAGTCACAAAGTGACGATCCCGCTCAGGCCGCAGACCGCGCGACGCAGTCGCTGCCTTACGGGAATCGCTCACGATTGCGTGACCAACTGGTGACACGACTTGCATCTCCTGATCAAATCGCGATAGACCTGCGGGGAAGCGATGTGACACTGGCGTCATCACGAGCGCCCCAAATAAGTTTTACCGCTGACGGCATTGAGCGCGTTGAGACCACGAACACCGGACGGACGATTCGCGCCAGGGCAACGCTCAGCGGCCAGCAACTTACCGTAAGCTCAGTAGGAGACCGCGACAGCGAATTCAACGTGACTTTCGAGCCTATTGATTACGGCCGCAGATTGAGGGTCACTCGCAGAGTAATAGTACCAGGACTTTCAAACTCAGTTATCGTGCAGAGCACGTACAACAAGACCGACGAAGTGGCGCGTTTTGATATCAACACGGGTCCGCAAACATATCCAACCAATCCCACCAACGATTTTCTAATCGTCAATGGAGAAACAGTGATAGCGGTGTTGGATAATGATTTGTCGAGCGCGACAACCAGGGAAGGCGATCGGTTTACCGCTACCGTCCGCCAACCGTCGCAATACGAAGGCGCCAGCATCGAAGGCCACGTTTCCGATCTGCAGCGAAGCGGACGAGTTTCGGGTCGGTCTCAAATGACCTTGAACTTTGACACTATTCGGCTTCGTGATGGAAGGTCATATCGCTTTGCTGGCTTGCTTGACTCCGTTAGGACGGCGCAAGGAGACATTGTAAGGGTAGACAATGAAGGGGCAGTCAAGGACAACAATCAAACAACGAGAACCGTTGAGCGTGCGGCGATTGGTACGGCGGTCGGCGCGATCATCGGTGCCATTGCAGGCGGTGGCAAGGGTGCAGCTATTGGCGCCATTGTCGGAGCTGGTGGTGGTGCCGGTTCTGTTTACGTGCAGGGCCGTGATGATCTCGAGTTAACTCGAGGCACTGAGTTGACGATCCGTGCTAGTAGTCCGCGTCAATAAAGCTGTCGCGAACAACGATGATAAGGGTCGGGGACGAGAGTCTCCGGCCCATTATTATTCGGTTTGCATTAATGACGGTGTGATAGTATTCCCGTTGATTATGACCTCACCTCATAAAGGGTTGCACCTCCCGTGATGACAGTGTCAGAGGTTGAGGTTGTCATCTGCTGTAGAATTTCCGATAAGACCTGGGAGGTCCGAAACATGCCAAAAATTCTGGTGGTCGACGACGACGACACCATTCGCGATACCCTCTATGAGCTTCTCTCCGAAGAGTATTTATGTCAGACAGCTGAGACTGCGGAAAAGGCTTTCGCAAGGCTCGAGGCAGATTCCTACGACGTAGTGCTCACCGATATTTCAATGCCTGGCTTGAGTGGGCTCGAGTTGCTTGGGCACATACGTCAGAAATTCCCCGACACTCCAGTAATCATGATTTCCGGCATCGGGGATCAGGATCATGCGGAGGGCCTCATCAAGCTTGGAGCTTTCGATTTTCTTTTGAAGCCTTTTAGCCTTGATGTTGTTGAAAAGAGCGTTCAGCGCGCGGTGGAGTATAACAGGCGGCTTAAGCAAGGTGATGTGAAGGGTCCCGATCAGGATGAGGAAAAAAAAGAAGCGAGCCACTGGAAGATTGTTTAAGAAGATAGTAAGCAGGACCAGGATCGAACAATTACGCTGCTACCATGACCGTAGCGTTTCGTCTCTTACATATCTCCTGGGCCAATTCACTGATACGCTCAGCCCGGAAAGGCTTCGTTACAACCCAATCAACCCGAGCTTCTTTCTGTTCATCTGAGCCAACAGCTTCGCCCCATCCTGTAATCACTGCGATAGGAATGGCTTCGTTGCGTTCACGGATCGCATGAGCAAGTTCCCAACCGCTCATTCCCGGCATGCCAACATCCGTGAAGATGCCGTCGAATCGTTGAGCTGCAAAGAGGTTGAGTGCCTCACGACCACCAGGTGCAAGATAAACTCTGAATCCTTCACTTTCGAGTAGATCGCGAAGTAGTTCGCGTACGGCTTCTTCATCATCGACCACCAGGATCTGTGGTTGTGGCCCTTCAAAGAAGGGCGTTGAAATCGAGCTGGCGGCCTCAAACAATGGTGTCTTCGTAGCGGAGTCTTCTGCAGCCGCCTCTTCGGGTACGGCAGCCTTTGGCAAAATAATCTTGAATTTAGTGCCGGCGCCAACTTCCGATTCAACCTCCACCGAACCCTCATGGCGTCTGATGATACCGAAACTAACAGCCAGGCCAAGACCCATGCCCGCTTTACCTTTGGTGGTGAAGAAGGGATCGAAGATGCGCGACTTAACTTCAGGTGGCATCCCGGTGCCAGTGTCCCCAACGGAGATTACAACCGAACCGTCAACATCTTCTGCTGCCAACGTTAGGTTGCCTCCGTTTGGCATGGCATCAACGGCATTGAAAACCATGTTGACCAACACTTCGCGCAATTCAGATTCATCTCCCATTACTCTCGCCTTTGAGCGAATCTGTAGGTCAAGCGTGATCTGAACGTTTGCTGCTTCCGCACGATCTTTCCAGCGTGGTCTGGTGATTTCGCTTACATCGAACAGGATCGAATCAATGTTTACCAACTCAAAATCATGGTCACGCCTTTGTCGCGCAAAATCCTGGATTCTTTTTACCGTCTTGGCGCCGTCCTCGGCGGTCTTGATTATTATGTTTAATCCGCGCTGGATCTTTTCCGGATCGTTAGTGCGGAGTATGAGCTGAGCGCGGCCAAGAATTCCGGCGAGGGTATTGTTGAAATCGTGAGCTACACCGGATGCCAACTCACCGAGGGCCGAAAGCTTTTCCATTTGTGAGAATTGTTCACGAATGCGTTCCTGTTCCGCAATGTAATGTGAAAGTTCTTCGACATGGCGTTCAGCCTGGTCCGCCTGATTCATTGAGGCTTCTATATTCTTCAGGTAAGTGCGATAGGTGAAGAAGACAATGGCAATGATCGGCAACGTGATTATTAGCGCGTAGAAGCCAAATTGCGCCATCAGTATTGCGATAACGGCAGCTGCAGAGGCGCCAGCAAAATAGGTGATCGACGTCCAAAGGTAGTGCTTCTTCCATGTCAACCAAATTGGATCGTTTGCTTTTAACGCGCCCAGAACCGCCACCACGCCGGAGTTTGTCGCGTATTGGATGAGCGCCATAAGGCCGATAGCAGTGACGAATCTGGGAGTCAGTGGACTGAGGTGGAGGACAACTGGGTCTCCAAAAAACAGACGTAAAACGTAACTAGTCACACAGGTGGCCACTGCCGCACTAGCCCAGTTGAAAAGAATAGTTGACCACTTCCTACAATAGGCGCTGCGAATTGAGGAAAGGAACGCTTCGGTAGCCGCCATGAGGATCGCCGCTTCACAGCCGTAGAGCAATAGCGTGAGAAAGATGAAGGTATCTGAAACCGAGATCCAGGAACCGAACTGAGGAAGCTTGATTGTCATTCGCGAGCTGAGAAGGCCCGTAATAACTACGAGGACACCCAACTTGAGATCGACAATTTTGAGATCGAGCCGGTATGCCGCCAGAATATACGTCAACCCACCGATGCAGATAACACTGCGAAGGTAGAATTCGACCAGCTTCTTACTTTGAATATCTTCAGACGACATGGCAACTTAGGTTTTCGGCGGGATTCGCATCACACAGCGACAGCAAATGGATCCCAAGCCACATGCTCGTCCTGTGTCAAGGGGCCATTGTCGCCGCCGAACTGAGCGGGAATTACATTCGCGAGAACAGCTCGCATTCTTACCTGACCCAGCAAAGTTTCAAGGTAGCAGCGAAACTGATGGAGCACTGATTCCAGCTCGACGCTGGATATCTCAGGTAGGTTAATCTGTTCGCAAAAACTTTCGAATTGGGGCCAATCCGAATACATCAGGCACTCGAGGCTCTGGTTGCGAAATACTTCAACTCTCGCGGCAAGACTGGCAAATGCCGAGGCTTGTCGCCTTCCGCCGCAAGCTTCGACAAGTTTCATTAGGTTGGAAATATCTTCGCAAAGTTGAATCGACTGGCGATACCGCATATCCGAGTTATCAAATAATTTGGTTCCATCAAGTTTTCGGTCAAACGTAATTGCCAAACTAATTGTTGACTGTTGCAGGCAGTTCGTGAGCAGGTCGTGAGCACGAAATAATTGACCCACCACTACTTGAGCGGTTGAATCTGCGCCACGTTGCTGATTCTCAAAGACTCGGTGCAGGTCGTGATTGATTGCGAAGGTGATTCCATCAAGCGTCTCCGCTATTTCTTCGGTCATTTCTTGGCACGTTAATGCTTCGTCGTGGATGAATTTCACCAACGCACGTGCTTCATCGTGAATGATCTGGAACAGCGCAAATGTCTCCGGCGCTGCATCGACTTGTCGCAGGTGCCTCTCACTAAGGCTCAGGCACTCCAGTAGACGAAGTAAATCTTCAAATACCGAGCCCACAATATCCCTGACTGCTGGAGACGGAATCTCTTTGACCAGATGATTGACGTGGTATCCGCAGGTTGTCTTGGGAACTTGCAGGTTGCGCAGCCCCATAAGAACCGGGTCCTGCATCCGCGATAATGTTATTTCGTTTAAGGTGGTTTTGGTTGAGGTCATGACCGCACGCGTGACCCTTTCTGGGGGGATAATCAATGGAGGAAGATCGTGTCGTAGACCGCACGAAGTTTGTAGCCGGCTCTCTGGTAGAACTTTTGCGCCAATTCGTTTTTCTCATTTACCAGGACGCATACCGATTTGGCTCGACAAAGGAAGGAACGTCCAAGTTGAGACAAACAACGCAGACCATAACCCTGGGATCGGCGATTAGGATTTGTCCATACGCCTTCCAAATAAATTACGGAGGGCGTGTCTGAGACAACGTCCGCTTTGAAAACTATCTCGCCGGCTTCAACCCAAATCCAGGTTCGGCCCTGTTCAATTCGACGGGCGCAGCGTTGACGAAAGCCTTCAGGGTCGCGTTCCAGTGGATTGATACCGCTTTCTGCAAAGGCCAACTCCGCTTGCAAGGGAACTACCAGGTCTAGTTCAGCCGCGGTAGCGAGCTTTAGATCAGGAACTGCTTGCAGCGCCTCGATCGGCCAATTGAGTTCGAAGAGCCACTCGCTGCAAGCGTGGCGCATTCCTTGTCCAGCTTCTGCATAGTGATCCCAGAATCCTTCTATTTGCTCGCGCTCACCCATGATCATATGGGCGTTGGTGCATTTCTGGGCGACCAGGGCGAGTGCTTCCAGCGCGCGGTCGGTGGTGGTTTCCATGAGCGTGGCGTGACCAATCAGCGCGACGCCTTCAAGTTGACCTTCGTAATTTCGGCACCCATAAAAATTGCCGCGGTTAAGAGTGCTCACCAGACCATTATCGTGGATGAATCCGACCATCGCCACCGTGTGTATGGGGCGCCGGGAGAGGAAGCTAAGCACTTCTTCCTTGTCCGCATTGGTCAGGCGACCAGTAATCTCTTCAACTGCCCTCAGTTGTGGTGTTTTCAGCGCCTGGGCGACTTCTGCTATTGAACTTAGTAGCGTCATCTCAATTCTCTTCCGTTTTGGGATTGGTGTTGGCAAACATGTCCGTGAAATCCGGCCATGCTAATGTCATCTGAGTCTCAGAGCAGCTGTTACGGGGCAGGCTGCATGCAGGCAGTATTGTCGCCCAAAGCCGAGACGTCTCCCTTCGTGCTATCACTTATGAGCACGCCATCGGAAATCAATACGCCGTCACCAATCAGTACTCCATCACTTAGAAGAACTCCGTCAGATAGAAGTACACCGTCAGATATCAACACTCCGTCACTAATCAGGACGCCATTGTTGGTGAGTGGTCCAGCGGTGTTATAGACGCCAGTTGAAACCAGACTGACGTTGCGGACGATAACTCCGCCGCTCACTGACGTCCCGTCAGTTAACAATTTAGTTTGGCCGTACATCGCTTGCCATTTTGTCATCAACGCGCTGCCATAAAGTATGCAGAAGTCAGTGATTACGCCGCGGCCCCAAGTCACGTTTTCGGCTCCGATAAGATTGTCCTGATCGAGTTCGTCCCAGGCATTAAGCATAGAAGCCCCGTTCGCCAGCGAGGAGGCATCCGACCTAACCCAACCAGCAATCCGAACAGCACCTTCTATGTTGAGCCGGCCCGCACCTTGCTCGAGGTTGTTGAAGTTTCTGATTGGTTGAGCGGTATACATCAGTATCGCCTTGACCAGCCCCGGCGTCAGATTGGGGTTCGCTTCGAACATCATCGCGGCAGCACCCGCCACTACCGGTGTGGCCATTGAAGTGCCGCTCATATACATGACCTGGTCGGTTGTTGTCGTGGTACCGCTGACTTTTAAAGTAGGGTACAGCGTAATCAAGCTTGTCAGCTTGCCAACGCTACTGGGAGAGATGGCGCCGATCAGTTTGTTTCCAGGAGCCACGAGGTCAGGTTTGATTAAGTTGTCATAGTGCTTGACGCCGGCCGAATCCTTGCTGTATCCGCGGGTCGGCCCACGTGAACTGTAAGTAGCGATAGTGTCATCGCCTCTGTTGTCGGTACCAAAGCTGTTAGTAGCGCCCACTGTAATCACGGAAGGCTCGATACCGGGTGAGTCGATTCCGCCATAGATCTTCTGACCGAGCAGGTTTTTGCCACGGTTACCAGCGGCAACCACAACAACAATTCCTGCGTTATAAGCGCGACGAGCAGCGAGGCACAGCGGATCGGTTTTGTAGCTATCTTTCGCAGGGGCACCAAGACTCATGTTAATAACGCGGATGTTGTAGGTTGCTTTGTTGGTGACACACCAATCAAGGGCAGCGATAACGTTGCTCGAGAGGCCTACACCCTGGCTATCAAGGACACCGAGACTGATAATTTTCGATTCATAAGCAATACCACCGTAGTAGTCTGACTTGAATGCCGGACTGCCGGCCAGAAGCGAGGCGACGTGAGTACCGTGACCGTAGTAGTCCGATCCAGAGGCTACCGTCGTATAAGTCTTGGAGTAGACCACACCAGGCCGACCGGTCGATGACTTGATCAAATTGTGAGTGGTATCAATTCCACTATCGAGAACAGCGATACCCACACCGGTACCATTTAGAGAAGTGAAGCCAGCAACTTCCGTTCGGCCATCAGTAACTCCAGCGCCTGTTGTCTGCTCAACGTGACCGTGAGAAGCAATTGGTCGATCCGGGCTCACGTAGGCGATATCATCGTCATACTCCAAATCGCGAATGCGTGAAAGGGGCACCTCAGCACTGATAAGGCCCATGGTATTGAAGGTGTCCTTGAGGTTACCGTTGAGGCGTTCGAACTTTGTTTGCAGGTCAGCGCGGACTGATGAGTCTCCCAACATGGTCCTCTTAATGTCGGTTACCATGATGCCTTTAATGTTTTGACCCACCGGCGCCTTATCCTGGAGTTGGATAATGACGCGGCTCATCTTGTCGCGTCCGCGTCCCGTCGTTACAACATCGACGCTCTGCTCCAAGTCGGCTGCAAGCTTTGACCGCCAGGAGTTGCCGGCTCGTGCTTCGTCTTGCGGCTCCGCCGAGTCTTGCTGGTTAATTGCCTTCGGGCTCGACGCAGATTTCTGCGCGATGGCGCCCATGGGCACAACCTGCAATAACACCAGAGCCGTTAGCAGGAATATGAACCGCTTCTTTAAGTTTTCAGTAAACCTCATGTTAATCATCTCCTAAATAATCTCGCTTGCAACGTGGCAGACATTGCTCAGGCAATTCTGGCCACTGCCCACTGGGCATGAATCGTGCCATAGCGGTTATCGCGCTTTTAGTTCGATTTTTATTGGGTTTGATAAGATTCGCAGAGATCTGGACGCCGCTGCGTGATTGACCGGCGCCGGTCAGATTGGTTACCAAAAGTCATTCTGATAGCATTCGGCCGTGGCTGCTATTCAACCAATACTTCCTGAAGATATAGAGGCTCATCGTGACCGTTTGTGGCACCGCGAACCGGAGTTGCGGATTGAAGAAGTGTTAGGGGCGGAGCGATTCATTGATGCGGTGGGATTCTGTTCGACGATGACTGATTCTCGTCGCCCAGGTCCCTCTCTATACATCGCGGTATGCGGAAGGCGAGACGCGCACATGCCGCGCAATGTTCAGAAAGACCCTGAAAGCAGACTGACGTGGACGATAAAAGATGAAGTTGTAAGACGCGGACGTGCCTACTATGGCAAGCTACGGGGAAATCGGGCGACCTTCATTTCGCGAAAGCTACTTCCGCATTTCAACGCCGTTTCTGGTCTCAACCGTAAAGAGGAATCGAAGGCTCTCTCGCAGCCGGCGCAGAAAATACTTAAAGTCTTGAGAAAAGAGTGGGAAATGGCAACTGGAGATCTGCGCGATGAAAGCGGAGTTCACGACCGAAGTACGTTTACGAAGGCCATCGATGAGTTGCAAAGGGTGTTGAAAGTTATTCCCTCGGAAATCGTTTACCAGCCAAAATTCACTTACATTTGGTCGCTGGCGGAAAGTAGATTTCAGGATGAATTAGCGACTACGATAAACAGAGATAATGCGTTAAGGGAAATTGCCAGGGCCTACTTGTTTGGAGCAGGGCTCACTTGGCGCGGTGAGCTGGCCCGCGTCACTGGGCTAACAAACCCGGACGCTGGTATTGGTAACTGGGCACTTGTGGATGAAGGATTTGCTACTCGTGTTTTGCCTGGAGTCTACCGGTTGAACAAAACTCTTTAATCGTCGATCCTTATTTCCTGTTTGACTTCAGTGTTTTTCACCTATGGGCGGAGTATCGATTTCCCGTAGCGCAGCTTCCTCCAGGCTGGCCATCTCGAGCGCGAGCGGAAAATGTTCCTGCGAAGCTGCCAGGCGCCGCAGCATTACATCAGTTTCGGTCTGGCTTAAGCTGCGATTTGCCGCTGCCTCGATGGTTTGCAAACGGGCTTTAGTTTCAGACAAGCGAATGGTGGCTTCTTTGCGAAGGTCATCGGAACGTTGGCGGTCTGATAATAGATCGGCGAGCAGCTTTGTCGTATCGACGCCTTGTATGTTGCGCGTGCGATTGATTTGTCTCTCGACCCTTAGAGTTTCTCCCCGGGCCCTCGAAATAATCCTCGATGCAGTGAGTCGTGCAGCGAGTGTTTCGCAATAGGCGTCTGCTAAAAGAGGGTTCTTCCGCTTGAGCTCAGCCCACGTCTTTCGTTCCTCAGAGGATAGTTCTGAGGTGAACCAGGGTACTTCCGCTGCGGTTATACCATCCGCAGCAAGCCGGTCGCGAAAGCGACTTTGCCAACGTCGACGATAGAACAAAAGGATAAATAGAACGAGTAGTCCGACAACTAAACCGAGGCCCAGAGAAACAAAGGAGAGCAGGAAATAGATAGCGGCGGTTTCCGTGGTCCCAGCTGCCAAAAACAAAATCAGGAATACAATTGGGACCGGAAGACTGATCACTAAGAAAGACAACCACGGAGCCCAGCTCAATAGCTTTGTCATCCGTTCGTCGGCTGCTCCTGATTTTCCTGACTTTGTCTGAAGCATGCTAATTAGTTGCTTGCCGGCTAAAGCAGTTGCGATCTTAGCCGTTAGGCATCAGGTTCACCAACCTATCGGTGCTGTAGCATAGTTTCGATGAGAGCTCGCGTCGAGTCGTTTCAAGACCATCCAGCAAACGCGTCGGCTCTGGTAAGCGCTCTCGTCCAGATGCTTGTATAATGCGGCGTAACTGTTTGAGGCTAATAGGAGTAGATATGACGCGAGTCCTAACCCAAGTAAGAGTTGCCGGCATCGTCGCGGCGTTCCTATCGGTTATTGTCGTAGGAAGCGGTAGTGCCTCAGCCCAATCAGCTGGAGAAGTCACTACCATGCGGTCCACAGGGGATCCAGCCAGACCGGTAATTATCCCCCTCACCATTCGCGTTAAAGGCCAAGTCGCACAAAGTGAGTTGGAATTGCAATCCGTTGACTTGACTGTCAATGAAGATGGTGAGTCGCAGACAATCCTATCTATCCGAGCCATGGGTACGAGTTCCCCCATCAATCTGATGGTGCTCATACAGGACGACGTTGTGTCTTCGATAGGACTTGAGACTAAATCGCTCGCTGAGTTCCTACGCCGACTCCCACGAGGCTCGCGAGTCTCCGTTGGGTATTTGCGCACCGGTAGTTTGCAAGTGCGCCAGAAATTTACCAGTGACCTCGAGAAGGCAGCAAAGTCGGTGCGAGGGCCGATGGGAGTAGCTGGCGTCGCTCCTTACAATCCTTATGTCGAGGTGATTGAGGCCGCCAAGCGGTTTGACGCGCAGCCGGCGGGGCGACGTGCAATCCTATTGGTATCTGATGGTCTGGATGTATCACACGGCGTTGACTCGAGCAGTCCTGGGCAAAGTTTGGACTTGCAGCGTGCGATTACGGAAGCACAGCGAAGAAGCGTCGCAATTTACTCATTCTACGCACCAACTACGTTGACTGGCACAGGCGGAACCCTTGTTGGAAATGCGCAGAGTTCGTTACAAAGACTGTCAGACGAAACCGGCGGGCGCGCGTTTTTTCAGGGCTTCGGTGCGCCTACCAGCTTCGACCCATTCATCAAAGAAGTTAACGCATCTCTCGATCGACAGATCGCTCTGACTTACCTTTCTACTCACCTCAAAAAGGGGTTCCACCGGGTCAAGATCACTTCATCCACTCCTGGCGTGGAAATTCATTATCCGGCGGGATACAGGCGTTGAACAGGAAAGAGAACTTACTTTTGAAGAATCTTACTGAACGGTTGTTGGTAGCAGGGAACCGCGCCGGTCGGTCGCGATGGCCCAACCATCCGCAAGACTGCCAATCATCCCGTGAAAGTGAATCTCGGCGCCTGACAGAACTACGACAACATCGCCGGCATGATACTGAGGATCGGTCAACTGAAACCGCACAACCGTGGCTTGACCGTTTGCTTGCTCGATCGTTTCATAGGTAAATTCGTCTGCATCAACACAATAAGTCTGAGAATTATTAGCAGTTCTTTGCTCGTCTGGCACGTGATCTCCTTCTGAAAATCTGAAAAATTAGCGGCTTGATCTGGTTCATCCAGTCTAAATTGATTTCATGTGGCATTATTTCCTAAAGTGCAGCATTCGGCAAATTGGCATGTAATCCGGCAAATCATCAATGGGGCGAGAGGCTCGGGAGAACGATATGAAGCTTGAGTATTTCATAGACAGATTTTCCAGGAACCGCGAAGTTTTTGCGGGCCTGGTTAGGGGTTTGAGTTTAGAGCAGGCTAGATGGAAACCATCGCCCGATAAATGGTCAATCCTGGAGGTAGTAAATCATCTCTACGATGAGGAAAGGGAAGACTTCCGCCAGCGAGTCAAGCTAGTACTCGCTGATCCCATGCAACCCTGGCCACCGATTGATCCCCGCGCGTGGGTAACTTCACGTGGTTACAACGACAGAGAAGTAGATATCTCACTTAACAATTTTCTTTCTGAACGGGAAGAGTCTCTCTCGTGGCTGCGAAGCTTATCGGAGCCGAATTGGCAGACAGCAATACTGGACCAAACGGAACACTCACAGCAGGCGACCTTCTAGCCTCCTGGTTGGCTCACGACTTCCTTCACATCAGGCAGTTGGCAAGACTTCATTGGCAATATGTAGGTGCGATCGCGGATCCCTATCGAACTACTTACGGCGGACCCTGGAAAGAATCGTAAGGACATAACTGACGTGAAAGTCACGCTGAAAGAACCTGATCAGTTGAGCGGTTTTGCTGTCAAAAACTGGGAAATGCGCAAGATCGTCTCGTCGGGCTTTTCTTCCTGCGGAACATGCCCACAATGCTCAATAACCTGGAGCGTGGAATTCGGAATTAGTTGATGAAGTAGGCGGCCGACTCTCAAGGGGATGACTCTATCCTCTCGACCCCAAAGGATGAGAGTTGGAACGTTGATCGTTGAGATCTGCGTGATTAGTTCGTCAGCATTTGCTGGAATGCATTGTCTAACCGTGTGTAGTAACGCATGTCTTCCGCCGCGATTAGCGAGGGGTTGAGCGTAGGCGTTGACCTGGTCCTTGGTAATCTTTCTCCTGTCGTGATAGCACATGCGCAGGGTTGTCAGGGCGGCAAGCTTGGTCGGTGCCAGGTAAATAATGGGTGTGCCTAGAGGCGATCTTAGAAGCTTGAAATGTGGCGGCAGGTTTCCTTTGTCTCCGGCGCTGTCGATCAGGATCAGTTTCGACACTCGATCAGCGTGTTGTTTCCCCAGCCGTATCGCAACCAGCATCGCAATTGCACCGCCCAGAGAGTTCCCGACTAACGTAAGGTTCGTCAGATTCTCCTCAAGAATCAGGTTGTAGATATCCTCCACTTTCTCTTCGGTCGAGTAATGTGTGTCTAGTGGCTTTGGCGATTTCCCGCAACCCTTGAAATCAACCAGTATCAGCTTGTTCTGTTGCGAAAACGGTGCGATGAAATGCCGCCAGCCATAGATGTTTGCGCCCAGGCCGTGAAGGCATAGGATTGGATCGCCGGCGCCATAAACTTCTTTATGCAAACTAACTGAAGTTGAGCGTTGGCGGTTAGGCATGGTCGATCGGTTGGTGAGGTGTGGGGCGGCTAGTGGGACTCGAACCCACGACCTCTTGATCCACAATCAAGCGTTCTAACCGACTGAACTATAGCCGCCACATTGAAGTTTTCAACGGAAGAAATAATGCCCCCGGCAGGACTCGAACCTGCGGCCCTCTGCTTAGCATCCAGCATCAGGCTTTCCCTGACCGTCCGCTTACACGGGGTTGCTGGCTGGACTATATCTTGGACATCGCAGTCCCGGCCCGTATAGTCTCTGAGGAGCCCTCTCCCGTTTTCATAACCGAGAAAGGTTTCCTGCGGATTACCCAATCCTCACGGATTTTTACTCAAGTTTGAGTACCGGAGGCTCTAAGGGCGTCCCCGCATATGGGGCCGTCCACTTAGCGAGTTCCTCTAAACCATTCCTCGCTAAGGCTCCAACAAGGCAGATGCTCTATCCGCTGAGCTACAGGGGCACAACATGCCTGGAGCGGCGATGTTAGCATGTAGACGAGTAATTAGGTCAACCTACGACACGGGGCGCAAAAAAAATAGAGAGATCGCTTTAGGAGCGATCTCTCTTGCGTAGGTTTATACGCCGACTCAGGCTGCTTGCGTCTGTTCCTGAGTTTCAGCAAAAACTCGACGGCCATTAAGAGCGTCGTCAATTATCTCTCGAACAGCCGAAGTGTCCGGGTTCACGTCCATTCGATCACACGCACGCAAGTGGCGCAAGATTCCTTGTGTAGCAATCTCTCGGGTAACGCCAACCAGTTTAGAATAGCGCCTAGCCTGAATGTGGTCGATGCGAAGAATTCGTTCGTCGAGCGGTAGATGTCGATCAAAAGTCACGGTAACGTTTTATCCTCCAAAACCGCATTATGCGGTCATTTTTAGTGCACAATGTTAGATGCCTCAGAAACTCCTGAGGATGCAGATCGGTTGCATTTCGGAACAATTTCCAGTCCCTGAAAATACGCAGGCTCTGATAGCCGTCATTTAGGGGTTTAGCAAAACAGAGGATTATAGCGGACAACGACAAAGAATGCAAAAAGTTTTTAATGGGGGATACGCGGACTGCCCCAGCATAGAATTGTAAAGAATTATCTGCGTCCGGTGAGCAGAAATAGGCCGAGTAGCAGAAGTTTTCATGCAAAAACGTAAGCGCCGCCCAATGTTCACGCCAAGGTGAACTTACGGACGGCGCCTGCGGTTTTAATTGGAAGGCCTGTTTACATTATTTCTTAGGTAAAACCGAATCTTTCATGCCTTTGCCAACACGGAACTTGAGCGTCGTCTTGGCGGGGATTTGTATCGTTTCGCCAGTGGCGGGGTTCCTTCCCTCGCGCGCTTTTCTTTCGGACTTAACAAGCTTGCCGAAGCCGGGGAGTACGAATTCTCCATTACTCTTAACTTCGCTTGAAGCAAGGTTATAGAGTTCGTCGAAGAATTCCTTGACCTGTCCACGCTTCATTCCCGTTTTATCCGCAAAATGATTGAATACTTCCGACTGAGTCATGCGCTTTCTACCTGTAGCGGCTTTAGTCGCCATAATCTGGTGTGACACCTCCGATGAGACTTAATTGAAAAGCTTTTCATGCATTTCTATATCACACTCAAGCACCAAAGTCTCGATAAAATCTCGCTTTTTTGGCGGTTTTTTGCGAAAAGTTGACTTCTTTAGCCTGTGGAGCCGGTTAGGACGGCGACAATAGTCAAATTGGGAGTCTGAGGCGGGTCACTTTCCGATGATTGATGGTCGGGGCGAGAGGATTCGAACCTCCGACCTCTCGGTCCCAAACCGAGCGCACTACCAGGCTGTGCTACGCCCCGAACGCTGATCCCTGTAAACCGGGTAGGGGCATTCTAGGGACGCGCGCGTCAACGGTCAAGTTTGAGGTATCTGGTAACTAAGAAACGTCCGAATGGCCGCAAGCGCCTGAGCGCGATGACTGATTTTGGCTTTGACCTCCTTAGGTAACTCGGCAAATGTTGCAAAATGACTTTTCGGGATAAAAACAGGGTCAAATCCAAAACCATTTGTTCCTTGTGCTCGAAGAGCGATCGATCCTTCGCACTTCGCTTCGGTGAGAGTAAGCAATCGCGGCTCTCTCGCATGGGGCGCCAGTTGCCAGCCAGCCAGGGCGATACAACAAACGAAACGAGCATTTCGCCCTCTATCGGGCTCCTCTGATAGTTTCGCCAAAAGTTTTTGCATCCGCTCGCGATCGGAAAGACTCTCACCACCGAAACGAGCTGAGTGCACTCCCGGTCCGCCACCGAGTGCATCCACTTCCAGTCCCGAATCATCTGCCAAGGCACACATCCCAGTTTGCCTGGCGTAACTCAGCGCTTTAAGAACGGCATTTTCCTCATATGTTCTACCTATTTCCTTGACCAGGGACACATGAGGGAATTCGCTAAGATAACGGAATTTAACGGGCAGAGAATGCAGTGCGTCGTGAACCTCACGAAGTTTTCCCTTATTGTGCGTGGCGATCAGTATTTCGAAAGTAGGTGGAAGAATCATGATCGCGAATGCTGAACTGCTAACTAATTCGGATAGCTTAGCGGCTTGGTGGTTGTGGAAATAGCAAAGGCACGAGAGTGCTAAATTGACCTAGTGGCGATCTCGTTGTCCTTTCGATCCCTCGCTCACCGATAGTCGTTTCAGTTGATGAATAGGGTAGCGTTGCGATCGCCTCGTCCAGAGCTCCTGGAGCCGGGGTCTGTCCGTCTTTGGCTGAGATGATCGCGGAGATAAAACTGCGGACGCGATCGCCATCATTTGTGTAGGTGATGACGTTACCAGAGGTTGGCGAAGAAAGAAAGAAAGTCATCCTTTTCAGAGTCTCAGGACTCATTAGGCTGGCGCCGTCTGTGAGTGCGCAATAACGACGAACGTCGGCTGGGGATCCGATGACAATGAAATCATCATTTAGAGCGGCTGCGAAGTCCCCAGTCTGGTCTTCAAATATCTCCTGTCTTCCGCCAGCGTTTCTCAATTTCACGGACATTCCTCTCGAGAGAAACTGATGTAATGCCGCACGGTTATGCACGCCCGCCATGAGCATAGATCTCTCTTCAGTCTCGTCCAGGCGTATCGTGAGTAGCTCACCCTCAACCGCACCGAGAAATGACTCAGGGTCGTCGATTCCGTACGAGAGCAAGGTGGATTTTAGTAGAGAAGAAAATACGATCGCTGAGAGGGCGTCGACTTGCGAAGAGACGGCTGTTTTCAAGCTAATCCACGCCGCGGCAGGATTGGCAAAGCGATAGCTCGTTACCGAATACACCTGGTCGGGCAGGGCGCTCTTTATTTGAGAATTGATACTGTTGGCCACAAACGTGGGCTTCAGATGCGTAACAACTGAAGGCTGCAGGCTGATCAAGTACTGATCCTCGATGCCTGTTAGATACGCGCTGGAGGTCCAACCCAAACTGCCAAACACCTTCGACGCGCCACTCGTTATTACACGTTGGAATTCAGAATCACCAGGCGCGCGCCCTAATAATAGCGGCAAGCCAACTGCGAGTAATCTCGCGCTGTTTGCCGGAGGAACATATCCAAAAGTCAGACTGCCTCGTTTTTCAAGCTTGAGACGCATTGAGCGTAATTCAGGATCGTCCTTCAAACTCGGGCGTTGCCCCTGAGATACGGCCAAACAATCCTGAACAATGTGTTCAGTAGTACCTATGATTACCAAGCTCCCAAGAATTGCCCAGACAATTTGTCTAGAGCCTTCCGGAGCTGTAAATTCGTTGTATTCGACACCTTCGATCATAACTCGCCGAAAAGTTGGACGGCCATAAGTTTTCTCAGCGAGCGCCTTGATAGTTTCTTCGAATGTGGCACGGATACGACGTTCGGAGGTGTGAGTCTCGATAAGGAGAGCACCTTCGGACTTGATGTTTAGAGAATCTCCTTCTTCGACGGCGCGCAGGTCAGTGACCACCAGAGCAACTTGAGCTCTGGCGAGAATTACCGACTTTATAGGACCAATCCCAGTCCAGCGAATAAATTCTCGTAACCAATGCGACTGAGGCGGGGCAGACTGAGACTGAACTGCGTTCGCAAGGGCCTTCCAAGCTTGGGTTCCCGTTATTGCGTCGACGACTTCGATTGGTCGGTTTGATTCGAGATAAAGCAGAGAGTCGGCTGGCGCGTATATTGCCATGTCGACGTTTTTCGGCCGAACCCACCATAGCCAGGCGCCAACGACCATTAACAGGAGGACGGCGAACAGCAGGACCCAGCGGCTTCGTCTCATTGCGTCGCATCCTAACCGCACGGTTGATGACACGCAAGCTCAAGGTTTTTTGGAGACGATTACGGCACTTCCTGAAACAGCCGAACAGAGCGCGGTGAGACTGCGGTTTTCGATCCAGTAAATGAAAAGAAGTGTGATTAAACAATGCAAAATACATGTTGACAATGTTTAGCCCGTACGGTAGTCTGCTCAGCGACGGCAGAGAGGAAGCTGCCTTGCTTTAAGCCCTAGCCTCCTTCCTCGTGCCGCAATCACTCGCCTTCAGTTGTACGGAAGGCCAATCCCTCCAGAGAAATTGATTTGTATCTGAATCTGGAAAAGCTGCGCGAAGGCGCGTTTCTCCCACAGCTCCCGCCTGGATTTTCTCAGAGCCAATGAGGCAGTTCTTGAAAAACAATACTCAACCTACGCAGATTAATAAGCCGGGCAAGAGCCGACTGTCGAGAGCAATGAAAGCCCGCGCTCGTCTGCGTCAACAGCACAGAATCCGTTCTCTCTTCGTCGCGAGGAATAAAAAAGATGTTCAATAAAAGCAACGGTAAGAAGAATCTGGTTGGCCTCGATATTGGTTCGAGTTCAATAAAGGCGGTCGAGCTTCAGAGGAAGGGCAACACCTATCAGTTAGTCAATCTCGGATTTGAGAATCTGTCGCCGGACACTGTCGTGGACGGTCAGATCATGGAGCTCAATAATGTTTCGAACGTTATTACAAGCATCTTCGGCGAGCAACAAATCAAAACGACAAGGGTGGCCGCTGGTGTGAGTGGTCATTCGGTGATCGTAAAAAACATTGTCCTCCCCCAAATGAGCACGGATGAACTGCGAGAATCATTTAGCTGGCATGCCGAGGAACATATCCCCTTTGATATTTCCGATGTGAATCTCGATTATCAAGTTACCAGCAGCTCTGCGGACGCCTTGAACGTGCTGATGGCAGCTTGCAAGAGCGACAAAATCGCAAACGTAAAGCAGGCTATTCAATTGGCCGGCAAACAACCGGTTGTGATCGACGTTGATACTTTCGCTTTGCAGAATTGTTATGAAGTTAACTACCAGCCCAAAGCGGGCGAAGTTGTCGCATTGCTAAACATCGGCGCATCCACAATGAACATCAACATCATGAACGGTGCGTGTTCCGTTTTTGCGCGTGATGCTTCGGTTGGCGGTAGTCAATACACTAGTTTGCTGCAAAAGGAATTGGGCCTGACCTTCGAACAGGCTGAAGCAGTCAAGCGTGGCTATCCTTTACCCGAGGGTATTGCGGCGCGTCCAATCCAGCCGATTATCGAAACAGTATCTGACATCCTCGCACTCGAAATTCGTAAGACAATGGATTTCTACCGCGCAACGGCGGAAGAGAGTGAAGAGTCAATTCAAAAGATTCTTGTAGCTGGTGGAAGTTCCAAGCTTCCCGGCCTGCCGGAATATCTGGCCAAGCGTTTCGAAATCCCCGTTGAGCTGTTTAATCCCTTCAAGGAAATACAGGTCGACGATAGAAAGTTTGACCCCGATTACATGAAAGAGATCGTTCCTGAGATGGCAATTGCCGTCGGTCTCGCCTTGAGAGGAGTGGAAGCGGCATGATCAAGATCAACTTACTCGAATCAGTTACCGACCGGCCCACCGGAGCCGTGATGGTTGAAGCCAGGGTAACAACCCCCTTGGTGCAGACACTACTTCTGGCTCTGACTGTCTTTGGTCTCCTGGTCGTAGGTATTAGTTACGATTACGTTAGCGCGAATTCAGGGCACCGTGCAGCTGAGGCTGAGCTTGAGAAGCAGCGACACATCAACCAGCAGATGCTTGCCGTAAACCGCGAGCAAGCCGAACTGGAGAAGAAGGCCCAGGACATTCAGGGTCGCATCGATGCGATCAAGAAATTGCGCGAATCGCAGCAGGGACCCAGCGCAGTGCTTCGTGATATCAAAGCTCGGTTTGACGCCGTTCCCGGTCTGTATCTAAAGAGTTTGGAGCAGAAAGATGGCGAGCTCACGATCAAGGGTATCTCACCTAATGAGGCCTCAGTCACTCGCTTTGGTCAGAGCTTGGAGTTCTCATCTGGATTGTTCACGAATTTGAATATCGAGACCCAGCGTGAACTGGCTCAAACTGCGGCGTCTGAAACGGGCGCTCCAACCGATTCAATAGTCGTCATCCAGCAGCCGGAAGTGGTCGGCTTCACCGTGAAGTGTAGCTACGCCGCAAAGCAGCCGGTCCAACCAGTCTCGAATGCAGCCGCAAACCCAGCGAATCAAGTAGCGTTGAAGAAATAGACGCTTACTACACCAGACCCACTAAGAATTGGGGAAGGAATAATCAGATGAAAATCGGTAATCTTCAATCAATGCCCTGGTACGTGAAATTGTTAGTAACCGTCGCCATAGCCGGGGTTGTTTATGCGGGGTTCTGGAACTTTGTTACCAAACCTGTCCGCGCTGAGACAAAAACTTTCAACCTTGAAATCGCGGAACTGCTTACCAAGAACGCGCAGGCGCAAATCGCTTCTCAGCGACTAAATGAGTTCAGAGCAGTCTATAAAGCAAGGGTGGAAGAGTATGAGGAACTGAAAGCATTGTTACCGGAACAGCGAGAGCTGACACTGGTGCTGCAAAGCGTCCAGGAACGAGCGCGCAACAATGGTCTGGTTCTGAGAAAGTTCATTCCCAAGGATGACGTGCAGCAAGAGAACTACAGCGGCAAGAGGATCGAAGTCAGCGTCACGAGTTCCTTTGCTTCTCTCCGTAGTTTCTTTGACCAACTCGCTCACTACCAGCGGATTGTCTCAATCACCAACTTTGAGCTTAAGCAGTTAGACAAACAATCTTCATCCAAGACAGTAGACGCAACTTTTGACCTGACCGCGTTCTACGTTTCTGCTGAAAAACTGCAGAAACCAGCCCCTGCTACTGCCAAACCCGCCGGCGCTGGCAAGGTTCCACCGGTTGTGGTGCCACCCGCTACAAAGTAATTCATAAGAAATACCTCGATACCGTTCAAGGAAACTGATCACCATGAAGCAAACGAAAATTCACGAATACGGATTTGCCATTCTCCTGACCGTCGCCGGAGTGGCCTGTGGAGCAACGCAAACAGCTCAAGGGCAAGCCAAGAGCGAACCCAAAGCCGCACAGCCTCGCTCCGTTCAAAGTGGTCGCGATCCTTTTAGGAAGTATGAGCCGCCACGGCTCATAGTTAAGAAAGGCGGCGCACTGGTTGCGGTTCCGTCGATTCAGGAACGAATTGAGCAATACAAAGCACAGAAACTCTCCGCGATGAACGCTCGGGTGGCCGCGCCAAAACCGACCACAGCCTTTTTACTCAGCGAAATCCAGGTCGTGGGTATTTCGCGAACGCCTCGCGGATATGCGGCGATCGTAGAAGCAAAGCCCATTAAGCTTGCTTACGTGATCTATCCCGGTGAGCGGTTCTATGATGGCCAACTCGTCGCCATCGAAGACAATCGCCTCGTATTCCGTCGAGAGACTGTGTATTCAGACGGCAAACGAGAGCGCTCGGTAGAAATGAAACCTCTGCGACAGGCCAATGCTGTCGATGCCCTCTCGGCCGCTGCGGCCAAGTCCGCTGCCTCCGATTCAGCTCCCGCTGAACCAGAAAAGAAGTCGGAAAAGCCGGCTACTGAAAAGCCTTAGTTCCTCAGTTTCGAATCGCAGAGTCTAGTGGTTCGAAACTAATCCCCGCGTAGTTGGGTCAACAGACCCAACAATAACAGCCAGGTAGTTTGACAATTAACCCCCGGACGATGCTGCTTTGTGCGGCGCGCGCTTTTGACTAACTAGTAACGAGCGTAGCGCGTGGCGGTCAGCGTCCAGCAATTCCCTTAAGGAGGGAAAAGATGGTCTATCAGTCTCGAATCAAAAATGCCATGAGAAGGACTACGCTCGTCCTGATTTTCCTGTGTCTCTGCGGCATCAACATTTTCGCAGCGGCTGACTCCTCGGCAAATACAGCCGCCGAGCCCGCCGCGCAACAGCGACCTTCTCCTTCGCCGAGCGTCGCTCCCAGCACCGCCATGTCGCCTGCGACTGACAAAATGGCGCAGTCTCAACAGGGACGTCAGTATGGTCAGCCGGGTTTTGTCGGTGAACCGATTAATCTGAATGTGGTCAACGCCGACATTCGCGACATTCTCAACTACATCACCGAGCAGTATGGTGTGAACTTCGTGATCGACTCTTCGGTTGGAGCAGTTCCGGTGACGGTAAACGTCCAGGATGTTCCGTGGAACATCGCGCTTGACGCTGTGCTCAAAGCGAACAGGCTCGGAGTCGAAACCAGCGGCAACATCCTCCGTGTTGCAACAAACGAAGTGTTGGCCAAAGAATCGGAGACGCAGAAGGTAATTAATGATTCGCGACTCGACGCCTCGCCATTGGTGACGGAATTCATTCGCCTGAATTACGCTCGTGCCTCTGGAACCCTGGCGCAGGCCGCGGGCTCAACTGGTGCATTTTCGGGTGGCGCCACAAACCTCAGCTTCAGCGGTGGCGCTGGCGGCGATGCCACTGGAGGCAGTGGAGATCAGGGACTCCTGCCCATCATTTCGCGCCGGCTCTCCCGTCGAGGCTCGATTGAGGTCGACGGCCGCAGCAACACGCTTATCATCACTGACGTGAAAGAAAACATCGATGCTATTCGCCAGCTCACGGCTATCCTGGATCAACCAGAGCCGCAGGTTGAAATCGAAACGCGCATCGTCATTGCTCAGCATAACTTCAGTCGTGACCTTGGTGCCCAACTCTCAGCCGGCGTACTAAATCTGGGCCGTGGTGGTTTGGCTAACATTTCAACCTTGCCCGCTACTTCGACGAGCGGCTCAGGTGGTGGTGGCGGAGGTGGTACGGGCAGCGGCATTACTAGTGGTCCGAATCCGCAAGGTGTTTTCGGTGGTCTAGCCGGTACGAACCAACCGCTCGGGGCCTTAGGTGCGGCCGCTGCGAGTACTGTAATTGGCCTAACTACCGGACTCTTTGGTACCGCCCAGATCAGCGCGCTAATCACGATGGCAGAAACAAGAGGCGAAGCGAAGACAGTTGCAACACCTCGCGTTACTGCTTTGAATAATCGTCCAGCGCAAATTGAAAGCGGTTCGCAGATTCCAGTTCAAACGACGCAGGCAGCCAGCGGAACCGCGATTGTTACTACAACCTTCGTTTCGGTTCCTCTGCGTCTCTCAATCACTCCCCAGATCACAGACGCCGGTACGGTCATTCTTCGCGTAACGATCGAAAACAACACGATCAATACCGGCATTGCTGTTGGTGGCGTCCCCGGTATCGATACTCAGCGCATGCAGACGGAAGTGTTGGTTCCAGATGGTGGCACCACAGTGATGGGTGGCGTGCTGGCCGACACGGAAGGCACAACTCGCCAGCGCACGCCTGGTCTCGCTTCCATTCCAATCCTTGGTAATCTTTTCAAGCGCAAGCTTGTCACGCGGCAGAATAGCGAAATTCTGTTCTTCATCACGCCCCACATCTATCGGCCAGACTATAACGGTCGTCCAACTGCGGGTACGGTTAGTACCGGACAAAGAACTATTCAGATTTCTCAGCCGGTGCCAATGGGCAATCCGCAGAGCAACACTCCAACCCCAACGCAGCTGCAGCAGCAGCAAGCAGCTCCGCAGCAGTCAGCGCCACAAGGCCTGAACGCTCCGGCGCCAAATGCTGCACCTGCAACGACCCCCAGTGCCCGTCCAGGTTCGCTGGGTGGCCAGCGCCCATAACGACTGAAGAAGGACGCTTGTCATGTTTAAGGAAACACTTGAAAACATCATGGAGCGCACCGAGGGCAGTCTCGGTGCACTCATTATGGGCATCGACGGTATTGCGGTGGAACGGCTGCTCAAGGACGCTGGTCAGGAAGCAAACCTCGATATAGCCGCTGCTGAGTTTACTTCGCTCGTGCGAAACGCTCAGAAGGCCGGGAAGGATACCGGGCTTGGCGAAGTCCGCGAGCTGATGATTTCGCTCCAGAGCGCCGTGGTAATAATGCGACTGTTAGGCAAAGACTACTTTGTGGTCTTGGCCATCAATCCGGAAGGAAACTTAGGCCGCGCCCGTTTTGAACTACGTAAGGCAGAACTGCAACTGAAGAAAGAATTTGCTGTCTAGTCATAACGTGCATTAGCAGCAAGCAGAACCAAACAAAAGGCCGTTCCTTCGGGAGCGGCCTTTTAGTTTGGAAGGTCGACCAAGCGAAGTGGCAGCGCCTGCCAGGAATACGAAGGCGACTGGAACGCCATGCTTACTCTCGCCTTCACGGTATTCGTACGTAGGGCATGCCTCTTAAGATGATTCTTTGCCTTCGAGAGACGCGGCGAGGGTTGACTTGCGGATTGAAGACGGTGCGCGGGTTGGGAATCATCGCTGACAAGTAAGCCGCCTCAATGGCGCTCAATACTGACGCTGGTTTATGGAAGTAATGTTGTGCGGCCGCCTCTGCTCCGTAGATACCATCTCCCCACTCAATGACATTCAAATAAATTTCGAGAATTCGGGGCTTGGTTAGGCTGCGCTCGAGAAAGACGGTCAGCATCGCTTCCTGCCCCTTGCGAAAGAAAGATCGCCGCGAGGAGAGATACAAGTTTTTGGCCAACTGTTGAGAGATTGTCGAGGCCCCGCGTTTGAAGTCAGGGAGCGTCGGCAACCAGTCGTCGTTCTCGCCCTCTTTCTTAGCCTCCCTCGCAGCTTCGCGCATACCTTCGTCCCAAGCCTTTTGGAGCGCCTCGTAATCAAAACCGTGATGGGTTACGAAGTTTGTGTCTTCGCCGGCCAGAACGGCTCGTTGCAGGTTGGGAGAAATTTTATTGAGCGGCACCCATACTTGTTCGCGCCTGGGCGTTTCACTCTTCGCCTCAGCTTCCTGGATTCGTGCATCGATCAGTGACGTGCTATAGGGGTTGGTACTGCGCAGGTGCCAGACACGAATAAACATTATCGCTTCCCAGGCAATCAAGCCGATGAAGATGCCGAGGAAAACAAGGAAGGAAATCTTGATAATTTTTCGCATTGTTGTTCGCGCTCCGCGCTCACTGCGGGCGGGACGCCCGCGGTCCCAGCAAATCGCTTGAATGCTCCTGCCTTATCGAGTGCGTTGCCGCGGATCAAGATACTCGCGCAGGCCGTCGCCGATAAAGTTGAAAGCGAGTACCGTAAGTGCGATGGCGAGTCCGGGAAATATCAATGCGTGAGGGGCTGACTGAAGTGTTGATAAATCGCGGGCCTCTTCGATCATCACGCCCCAGGAAGGCGCCGGCGGTGGCACCCCCAGGCCCAGAAATGATAGTGCGGCTTCGGACAAAACCGCGCCCGCCATTCCCAGGCTCGCCTGTACAATCAACGGCTGGATTGCATTCGGCAAGATGTGGATGAGCAGTATGCGAGCGTCACTCGCTCCCAGCGCCCTGGCAGCTTGAACAAAATCATACTCGCGGACTTTCAACACCTGCCCGCGAATCAAACGCGCATAGCCAACCCAGCCGATAATGCACAACGCGAAAATCAATTTGTTGAGCCCGGCACCAAGGAAAGCAACCATTGCGATTGCCAGCAGCAAGCCTGGGAACGCAAGGAAAACATTGAAGACGTAACCGGAAATAAGCCTGTCGATCCAGCCGCCGTAGTAGCCGGCCAAGGCCCCCAGCAACGTGCCCACGATCGCCGATACTGCCACCACGACCAGGCCTACCTTCAATGAAATGCGCGCGCCAAAGACTACGCGCGAGAATATGTCCCGGCCGGTAGAGTCGGTTCCAAAGAAGTATTGGGATGAGGGTGGCAAATACCGAAGCGAAAGATTCGTGGCGCCGACATCGTGCGTGGCGATCCAGGGCGCGAGGATCGCGACGATCACGAGAATCGCAACTATGATAAGGCCTACTATTGTTAGACGGTTCATAAGAATAGTGACAAGTCAGCGTCCTATTTCACAACATCGGGTTGGGATTGCAAGACCTCCGGACGAGATATCAGAACCTCCGGATGGGATATCAGAACCTCCGGATGAGACATCAGAACCTCGGGATGGAATATCAGAACTTCGGGGCGACATATCAGAACCTCGGGGTGGAATATCAGAACCTCGGGGCGCTACATCAGAACCTCGGGGCGGGATATCACAACTTCGGGTCGTGATTTCAGGACTCCGGGTCGGGATTTCAGAAGGTCGCGTCGGCATGTGATACAAGCAGCTTTGCGCAAAAAGTAGATTTCAGTCCGCAACGCGGACGGCTGATAGTAGCCCAGCAGTTCACTGCTGGGGGTAAAATTGCTCGAGGATTTTTAGTCCGTGAAGCGGACGGCTGAATGATAACGCTTGGACCTTCTACTCTTTCAGCCGTCCGCTTCACGGACTTCATCTCATGCTTGCCACCAATCCCAGCGATGAATCGCTGGGCTATTTTCAGTCGTCCGCTAATGCGGACTTAAGGGGCTGATCCGAGTCACGAGGTTTTAGTTCATCACTCGTCACTGAATTCGTATCCGCGGATCAAGCCACCTGTAAACCGTATCGGTCAGCATATTTGCCACAATATAAGTAATGCTAATGACCAGCACACAACCTTGAACTACGCGATAGTCCCGCTTGCCGATTCCGTCTTCCACCAGGAGTAGCCCCAATCCCGGCCAACCGAATATTTTCTCCGTGATAATCGCACCTGCGAGCAATACACCCAGCTGCAACCCCAGAATTGTCACAACCGGAATTAGTCCGTTCTTCAAGACGTGCTTGTAAACGACTTTTGTTTCGCTGAGACCCTTCGCGCGTGCGGTGCGCACATAGTCTTCATTCAACTCTTCAATTACCGAGGAGCGCACCATGCGAGTCAAGATAGCTGAGAGGGCTGCTCCCAGGGTCACGGCTGGCAGGATGAGGTAACTCCAGTCGAAGCGACCTGAGGGTGGTAGCCAGTCAAGTTTCACTGCAAACACATAGACGAGTAATGGACCAATCACAAAACCGGGCAAGCTGATACCTATTAGAGCAACAACGGAGGCGAGATTGTCGATCCAGGTTCCCTTATTCTTGCCGGCAACTACTCCGAGAGGAATGGCTATGACGACGGCGATCAAAAGCGCGGCCAGCGCGAGCTCTATGGTTGCCAGATAACGCTCGCGTATCAAGTCAATTACAGGCCTGTCGGTGCGGAAGGAGCGACCCATATCGCCCTTGAGAAGCGCAATCCAATATTCGCTGTACCGGTTTTCGGTACCATGCCATTGAAAGTGGCGTTCGCCGGCAACATCTCTGGGAAAAGAAAAGAAGAACGGTGGTCGGTCGAGACCGTGCCGTTGGCGAAACTGTGCAAACTGTTCTGGAGTCGCTTGCTCACCTAATACTGAGACGGCCGGATCGCCGGGTACGAGTTCAATTAGTAAGGTAACTAATGAAACTACCGTCCAGACAACGAGCAAAAAGATCGCGAAGCGCCGCAGGATCGGGAAGAATTTATGCTTGAAAAATGAACGCACTCTGGCGTGTCTCGACGAAGGAGATAAGACCTAATGCGCGGCGATAATAGCATAGCGTTGGTGAGGCGAAGGAAGTTTCGGCCACTAAATAAGAACGTAGCCCGAAGGAAAACCAAGAGGAGTGCGTGGCCCCGACAACCGCGCGCTCGCCAGGAAGACCCCCGGGCTGCGCTCTAATGGTTGCAAGCAATAAGCGATCTCGTTTGCAACCAATCTCAAAGTGAGACGGACATTCGTGTCTGTCTCTTCGGCTTGAACTCGGGACAGACAGGAATGTCTGTCATACTAACCTGGGCGCGTACCGATATGTAGCGCCGCAATTCCGCCGGTCAGATTCTGGTAACTAACTTTCGCAAAGCCGGCGGTCTTCATCATCTCCGCCAGCGTCTCTTGATCCGGAAAGCGCTCTACTGAATCCGGCAGATATTCATATGCGCTCTTCGACCCGCTGATCCAACCGCCAAATAGTGGTAATACCTTCGTAAAATAGATTCTAAATAGTGAACGCAGGATCGGTGTTGTCGGCTTTGAGAATTCCAGCACCGCAACCTTACCCCCCGGTTTCAAGACTCGCAGCAACTCTTTGAAGCCGGTCTCGACACTGGTGAGATTTCTCAAGCCAAAAGCGATCGTCGCTGCCTCGAACGAACAATCTCCGAACGGGAGGTCGAGCGCATCGCCTTCAACAAACGGAATGATGGCATCCGACCTGTTTGCCTTCGACATCGCAATCGCAAGCATTGGCCGGCAAAAATCTATTCCCACGATTCGGGCTTGCCCGCTTTCAAAGAGCGTGAGCGACAGGTCGCCCGTGCCACAGGCTACATCCAGTATCCGTGCTTCGCTATTTGAAAGCGTCGCGAAAAAGCTCTTCGCGACCAAACTTCTCCACCGCTTGTCGATGTTGCCCGAAAGTAGATGATTTAAAAGATCGTAACGACCCGCGATAGTCGCGAACATTTCATGGACGCGATGCGCTTGCTCGTTTGTCGTTGCGCGTTCTTTGTCGGACACAGTTAAGCGGATGTCAGTAGCGAGAAGGTTGCAGGTAGATTGCGAATGATTTGCGATTACTACGGTTTCGCAGGCTTGGCCTGAGGTTTCGCGTTGGATTCCAATTTTGGTGCCGACTTCGGTTCGGTTCCGGCAGCGTCTTTGGGAGCAATCTCTCCCATGATCTCAACTTTTCCATAACGTTCGATCTGTGCCTTCACGACTTCGGAGTTTCCCAGAACCACTGAAGCAAAAGCGCCGTCATGAGTCAGCCTGGTTGCCACTCGCTGGATATCAGCGGCTGTCACACTGCTTAAGGCGCGCATTCGTTCGGCGACCGAGGGTAGTCCATAGGTGTCGCCGTCAAGCCAGGCGTCTGCTACACCGTCAGGCTTCGCAAGTTCGTTGCCGGCCAGAGTCACCAACTCGCTCTTTGCCTGCTCTAATTCAGCTCCCGTGACTGGAGAGCTCACGAGCGACTGCATCACTTCTTTGGCCGATGAAAGGGTTTTTCCCGCAAGCACGGTATCAACGCTGGCACCCATTACAAATATTCCGGGCAACGCGAGCGCGTTATGTCGGACGTAGATAGGGCTTCGCGCCAATTCCGGAATGAGCTTAGTCCACCGTTGCTGCGCCACGCTCGCGAGGATTGCCGCGGCCGGCGCGTCCGCATCACTTCGACTAAGTCCACGAACAGCAAGTCTAACCTCAACACTTTGATCCGACGGCGCATTCACGATCAGCGTGCGCGGATCCGGCATACCAGGTTGTTTAAAAGTCGCCGGCGCAAGCTGTTCATTCTTGCGCCAAACACCAAGTAATTGACGCAGGGCCCGCATCGCTCGGTTGGTTTGAACACCGCCGATAATCGTCAGGGTGGCATTGTTTGGACTAAGAAATCTGTCTCGCGCGAGCATCAGGTCAGCCCTCTCGATCCGCTCGAGCGACTCGACACTGCCTCCGGACGGACGCCCATACGGAAAATCGCCGAACATACGGGCGGCGATGGCGCGATCGGCCAACATCGTCGGCGAGATGCTGGTACCTTTCAAGACCTTAATGCGGCCCTCACGAACTTTCGCGAGGTTTTCCGGTGTCAGCTGCGTCGTGACCAGCGCCGTTCGCAGGATCTCAACGATCCTCTCAAACTCGTGAGCACGCCCTTGCAGTGTGATTGTCAAAGAATCGTAATCGGTAGTTACGTTTAACCGCCCCTGCATCTCAGTAAAGTATTCGCGAGCGGTAGGGTCAGGAAACAGAATGTCGCCCAGCAGCGCCATGCTGCCGCCCTTGCCAGCGAGGTCAAAGGCTGCACCGCTATGCACGCGAAGCTTCAGTAACACATCCTGATCGCCTGGACGGGACCAAACTAATACGCGCAGTCCATTCAAAAGCCGTGCATGTTCAGGTTCCATCGGAACCTGCGCCAACGCCAATGCCTGCATCATTAGCAAGCAACAGGCAATTAATACGGCCTCTCTCGGGAAATTGGTCAAAGCTCTTCTGTTCATACTTTTGGGAGCCCCGGGTTCGCGGATATGTTTTACACTAATTCGGATTTGTTACTGGGGAGCAAACATCTTAGATGCCTGATATTTAGTCGTCAACCGTTTGGCTTCTGAATGCATCCAACGCCATGGTTTGAACGGTATTGACCAGAATTCGACTACCCAGGGAAATCAATCCGGCCCCGGCGGTTACGGTTTTCCCGGGTCAGTAGGGTGGAACTGGCGCATAACAAAAGCCTGAAGTTTGAGGGAAGCGCGTATCTTTTAGCCACTTGTCGGTAATACTAGTAGGAAGCGATTCCTGCAGAATCGGGTGCCGATTGCCAGATAGAGATACAGACGAACTTTTGCTTTTAAGGGCAGGAACTGGTGATCCGGCGGCTTTCATTGAGTTGTACGAACGGCATCGTGACGCGATTTTTCGCTTCTCTTACAGGCTCTCAGGAAGCGTCGAGGAGGCCGAAGACCTGGCTCATGAATGCTTTCTGAGTTTGATAAGAAAACCTGGAAACTTCCAGCCCGGCCGAGCATCCTTGCGCACCTATTTGTTATCTGCGGCGCGCAATCTGTGGATGAAACAGTTAAGGACTTCGGCAAGGGAGTCGGCGGTGGACGAATTCGATGAGGATCAGTTCATCTCCGGGGATAAAGAGCCACTGGGTCGTTTGCTGGACGACGAGCTGGCAGTGAAAGTACGGGAGGCAGTCTCGAATTTGCCGCCATTGCAGAAAGAAGCTTTAGTGTTATTTGAGTATGAGGGTCTGGCGCTCAGCGAAATCGCCGGCATTACCGGCACTGACGTTGGCGCAGTGAAGTCTCGCTTATACCGGGCGAGGGAGGGATTAAGAAATGTTCTTCGTCCCTACCTTGAGACCAATCGGGAATTGAATACTAGTCGGGAAATTGTTACTTTGGAGCGGGCTTGAAATGAGCACCATACAGCCGGAAGGCCCTGAAGAAAACTTTGTTTCTGAACCTGAGCTTAAGAATTTGCTTGAGCGCTGGATTGCTCCCCAGCCCTCAAAAAGTCTCGATCAGCGGATCGCAAACAGTTATCATAGGGAGATGGGAAGCGCAGACCCGGCGACAACTGCGGCAAAGTTCCCCCACAGCCAACACGAGGTAGTAACGATGAAGGTTTGTTCGACATGCAAAGAAGAGTTCGCGGACAAGTTTGGTTTCTGTCCTGTGGATGGAACTCCTCTAAATGCGCTCGTCTCTCAGACGGAAGAGAGCAGGGATAATTCAGCGAGTTGGAGTGACGCGAGTGCCAGCGTCGCAAGCGCAAACGGGCCAAGAGTACCCAACGTGGCAAACGAGTCAATCGAATCCGGCGAGCCGATTTTGGCTGGTGCAGGTTCTATGGCACTGGTACCGCGCGGCGAGTATCACCTGACCATGATCGATGATTCGGGTCTAGTGGGCAGGCTAGCTAAAGAAATATCCGATGTCGCCCATGAATATCAGTTAACCTGGCCGGAATTTAAGCGCGATCCATTCGGATTCACAAAGCGTTCGGTGGTTGGCTACGGCCAGATGGCCTCGAAGTTCTTTGGGAATCGTAACGTAATTGCAGGCCTGATCGTCGCCGTCATCGCGCTGGCAGGTTTAGTCGGTATCATGGCTCTGCTTGATCGCGCACAGCCGGGCGGTATTTCAAGAAGTAGCTTCGTAACGTTTTCGATCATTGCGGGCGTCATACTCGCCGCTATTTTCATAACCTGGCTTAGCAAGAGCCGCAGCGGTGCTGTATTGGGCGCGCCTGAGGGAGAGTCGAACAACGCAGTTTTGGGGATGGTTGTCGCTTTCTCGTTCTTCCTCTTCTTAGTAGGAGGAAGTGTCCTTTACAACTTCTGGCAGAGAAGGGTAGAGGAGAGGCAGAAAGCTGCGGACCAACTGGTTGTCGAAAACTTTATCGATATTCCCAACGAAATGCCTACGCCGGACGAAGGTACGGCGGGTTTAAGCAAGGGCCATGGAGGCGGCAGTAAGCCTAAGCAAGAGAAGGCAGGCGGCGGTGGCGGCGGCGGACGACAGGAACAAAAGCCGGCTTCGTTTGGCAAAACTCCGCAAGCTTCGTTGACGGTTCCGCAGGTCGTCGCACCTGATCCGCATCCGCCGACGATTAAGAACCCGGCATTGCCGGTCGCCGCAACGCTGGTGGGTGATCCGATGTTGATCCCGCCTGACGCGAGCAAGCTTAATTATGGATTGCGGGATTCCAAGAGCAATGACCCATCCTCGGGTCCGGGCACTGGCAACGGTATGGGAACAGGCACCGGCGGCGGCATGGGTCCCGGCGAAGGCGGCGGCTATGGTCCAGGTCGCGGCGGTAACATTGGCGGTGGCGACCGTCACGACGGCGGTGGTGGTGCCGGCGGACCTGGTGGTGGCGGTGACCCGAATCGAATCTTCAGCCCTAAAGATGTGACTTCCAAAGCCCGTGTGCTTTCCAAGCCGGAGCCACAATACACTGAGGAAGCGCGAAAGAATCAGGTAACCGGAACCGTAATATTGCGAGCCGTGTTCAGTTCCACCGGACAGGTTACCAACATCAGCGCCCGCGCCGGTTTACCCTATGGCTTAACCGAACGAGCGATCGCTGCTGCGCGTCAAATTAAGTTCACTCCAGCTACCAAGGATGGCCGTCCGGTTTCGATGTACATCCAACTGGAATACAACTTCAACCTTTATTAAGAATCGTTTCTAACGATTGAAGGGCGTCGACTAATTCAGTCGGCGCCCTTTTTTTTATAAACAGCTCGCGCCGAAAGTTGTCAGCTATTCAACCCTTCAACGAAACGTTTGATTCGTGTTACGCCTTCTGACAGTTGCTCCATCGAAGTCGCGTATGAAATTCGCAGGTATCCTTCAGCACCAAAGGCAGCGCCGTCAGTAACCACCGTCTGTTGCTCTGTCAGCAATCGAAAGGCGAAGTCGGCTGAGGTTGTCAGCTCGCCTCCCAAGCATTGACGCACACTTGGAAAAGCATAAAACGCACCTTCAGGCTCATTGCAGCTGATCCGGGGAATCTCTCCCAAGGCTGCAAGCAGCCAGGCTCGCCGCGCTGTATATTCCGCCAACATTTCTGCCACGGATTCCTGTGGACCCCTTAGCGCTTCGACGGCGGCGTATTGCGCAATTGAATTGGGATTGCTTGTCGAGTGACTCTGCACTTTCAACATCTCGCGGGTCCAGTCCCGGGGCGCTAACGCATAGCCAACACGCCACCCGGTCATCGCATATGTTTTTGAAAACGAGCCGGCGATGCAAAGACGCGTGCGAAGTTCGGCCGGCAGACTAGCGGCGCTAAAGACTTCCGCCGGCGGGTAGACGAAGCGCAAATAACACTCATCTGTGATCACGTAGATGCCCCGTTCATCGAGCAGTTCCATGATCTTTTGAAACTCGCCTGGCGGAATAACCCTGCCCGAAGGATTACAAGGGGAATTGAGGATAACGAGTTTGGTGCGAGGTGTGATAGCACCTTTCAACTGGTCGGCGCTCAAAACAAAACCCGTTTCTTCGGTCTCAATATAGACCGGGATTCCGCCTGCGAAAACAACAACCTCGGGGAAGGTGACCCAGTAAGGCTTCGCCATTAACACTTCGTCGCCGGGGTTGATCAAACTGACGACCGCGTTAAAGATCGCCTGCTTGCCACCTGAGCTCGCCATCACTTCATTGCGTTCGTAGCTCGCACCAAAAGTGCTTGCATAGAAATCAATGATCGACTGCTGCAGTTCACGCGTGCCACCGGTTGCTGTGTACTTCGTTTTGCCCGCGCGCAAGGCTGCCTCGGCCGCGCGCTTGATGTTCTCGGGAGTATCAAAATCCGGCTCGCCGGCACCGAAGTCGACTACGTTTTTGCCTTCGGCACGCAGGGCTTCTGCCGCCTGCATGGCAGCAAGGGTGGACGACGTTTGCATTCCGGCTACGTTGTCGGAAGCTTGAAACTGAGCCGCTGCGCGTTTGGTGGTCATAGAGTTCGTCATGTGATAAATGATCGGAACGAGTCGGGGAACGTTTTGTCTAGCTTTTCTTAACTTTCTGTTTCATGCGCTCTTCAACCAGGGACGGAACCAGCCCTTTAAGCTCTCCGCCGAGTTGGAAGACCTCTTTAACCAGGCGCGAGCTGACATAAGAATAAGTCTCCGCGGGCATCATGAACACAGTTTCGATGCTCGGTTGCAGTCTGCGATTCATCAAGGCCATCTGCAATTCGTATTCGTAGTCTGAAATAGCTCTGATGCCGCGCACGATCGCATGCGCCTTTTGCGCGAGAGCATAGTGGACCAAAAGTCCTTCGAAATCATCCACGCGTAACTGGCAATTGCGCTGCTCGATCGTTTTGAGAACGTTTTCGAGCATGTCGCGGCGTTCTTCGATCGAGAAAAACGGCTGCTTGTCAGGGTTCACCAGGATAGCAATGATTATTTCGTCGAACAGTTTGCAGCCGCGCTCGATGATGTCGAGATGTCCGTTGGTGACCGGATCGAATGAACCGGGATAGATTGCGCGCCGCATGGAGAGCGATGGTAAAGGGTAAATCGGAAATGGTAAATAGGTAATACTGCTTTGGCAGGTTGCCGGGATCCAACATTTGTTGAGGAGAGCTGGTGAGACTGCCACCTTGACACGTTTGGACCTCGATGTTTCAATAGGCTTTGGAACAAACGTGGTGAGTTAAGGCGACTTGCGGCCACGAAAAACAATCCGCTAAACAGCTCGGCGAGTCTTTCCCGTAGAGACTAATCGAATAGGCTTTGTTGGAAAGCCCCGCGTTGTTTAGCGCGGGGCTTTCTTTTTGGTAAATGGTGAATAGTAAATAGACGTTCAGTCATTGCGACCATTCACTATTTACCATTTACGGTTTACCAGCTATGAGCAGCTTTCTCGACACTCTAAAAGAACGCATCGTAGTCTTTGACGGCGCGATGGGGACTAATCTCCAGGTCCAAAACCTCAGCCTCGAGGATTTTGGCGGGCTGCGCTTTGAAGGCTGCAACGAAAACCTGCTCGTCACCCGACCTGACGCTGTCGAGAACGTTCACGTCGCGTTCCTCGATGTCGGCTGCGACGTCATCGAGACCAACTCCTTCAACGGCACGCCGGTAGACTTTGCCGAGTATGACATTGGCGATAAGGCGTATGACATGAACGTCCTCGCCGCCCGTTTGGCTAAGCGCATCGCTGCCGACTATTCAACAAAAGAGAAGCCACGCTGGGTTGCGGGCTCAATGGGCCCTGGACGAAAACTGCCCACTCTCGGTCATATCAGCTTCGCCGATCTCAGGGCTGCCTATGCTGAACAGGTACGGGGCCTTCTTGATGGTGGAGCGGACCTACTAATAGTCGAGACCTGTCAGGACTTGCTGCAAACAAAAGCAGCCCTCGCCGCTATCTTCGGACACTTTGAAAAGCATCGCGTACGCGTTCCGGTAATTGCCCAGGTCACTATTGAAGTCTTCGGAACCATGCTCAACGGAACCGAGATTGGAGCTGCACTAACTGCGCTCGCCCCGTTTCCAATCGATGTGGTTGGCATGAACTGCGGTACCGGCCCGCGCCACATGACTGAAAGCATTCGCTATCTTTGCGAAAACGCGCCGCTGCCCGTTTCAGTGTTGCCGAACGCAGGCCTGCCTTCAGTGGTCGACGGCAAAATGCACTACGACGAGACGCCCGAGACTTTCACGAACCAGGTAATCCACTTTGCCAACGACTTTGGAGTCAACGTTGTCGGTGGTTGTTGCGGCACCACGCCCGCGCATTTGAAGTTGGTGGTCGATGCCATGCAGCGCATCACACCTAAAGCGCGTGACGTCAAACTCGTGCCTGCCGCTTCGTCGATTTATTTTCAGCAGCCATATGTTCAGGACGCGTCTTTCCTGATCGTCGGTGAGCGAGTAAACGCCAGCGGCTCAAAGAAGATGCGCGACCTGCTGAACGCCGAAAACTGGGACGGCTTGGTTGCTTTGGCGAAAGAACAGGAGCGCGAGGGCGCACATATCCTGGACGTGAACGTCGACTTCGTAGGCCGCAACGGCGAAAAGGACATGCATGAACTCGCCTCGCGGCTGGTAACAAACATTAAGTTGCCATTGATGTTTGACTCCACCGAGTGGGAGAAGATGGAAGCCGGCCTCCAGCACGCGGGCGGCAAGAGCATTCTCAATTCGACCAACTACGAAGACGGTGTGCCACGCTTCTCGAAGGTTCTCGCGCTCGCGAAAACTTACGGCGCCAGTGTCGTGATTGGAACTATCGATGAAGACGGCATGGCGCGCACCGCTGACGGGAAGTTCGCCATTGCTAAGCGAGCCTACGAGCAGGCAACCGGGGAACTTGATTTTCCGGCAAGCGATATTTTTTTCGATGCGCTCGCGTTACCGATCTCGACCGGCATTGAGGAAGATCGTCGCAACGCGCTCGAGACCATCGAAGGGATCCGCCGGATCAAAAAAGAGCTTCCCGGATGTTTTACGATTCTGGGGGTCTCCAACATTTCATTCGGGCTCAATCCCGCCTCGCGCGTTGTCTTGAATTCTGTATTCCTCCACGACGCAGTTGAAGCCGGATTGGATGCCGCAATTGTTAATGCCAGCAAGATTGAGCCGTTGAACAGAATCGGCGAGCAGGAATTGAAAGTCGCGCATGACTTGATTTATGACCGGCGCGAATTTGAGGGAGACGTCTGTATTTATGATCCGTTAACTGCGTTCACCACCTTATTTGAAAACGTCAAAGCCAAGACGTCGAAAAAGGAATCGAAAGGCGCGACTGTTGAAGAGCGCCTGAAGAACCACATTATTGACGGCGAAAAGATTGGTTTGGAGGATGAGCTCACCAAGGCCCTTGAGACACATCCCGCGCTCGACATCATTAACAACATTTTGCTCGACGGCATGAAAGTCGTTGGCGACCTTTTCGGCAGCGGCCAAATGCAATTGCCGTTTGTCTTGCAGTCAGCGGAAGCGATGAAAGCGGCGGTGCGTTTTCTTGAGCCATTTATGGAGAAGAAGGGTGGGGCAACAGCGAAAGGCACGCTGGTGCTGGCGACAGTTAAGGGTGATGTACACGACATCGGCAAGAATCTTGTCGACATCATTCTTACCAACAACGGCTACAAGGTTATCAACCTCGGGATTAAGCAGCCGATCGACAACATCCTCCAAGCCCAGGATGAGCACAAGGCTGACGCCATCGGCATGAGCGGTTTGTTAGTAAAATCTACGCTCATCATGAAAGACAATCTCGATCTCATGAACGAGCGCGGCATCACGGTGCCAGTGATTCTTGGCGGCGCCGCTCTGACCCGGCGTTACGTCGATGAGGATTTGAAGTCAATATATAAAGGCAGCCTTTACTACGCCGGCGACGCGTTCGCAGGGTTGCATACCATGGACAAGCTCGTTGGCGGGAACGGCCAGGCGGATACAACGAGAGAGGCAGGGAGACCGGGAGACGCGGAGATCGACGCGCCTGAAGATGTCGAAGATCTTGTTGGAGAAGAAGCCAAACTCGGGATCCGCAAGACGCTTAAGCCCAGGGGCGCAGTAAAGATTGCGGGCGATACAACCCACACCACTCGCTCCGCGGTCAGTACTAATATCGCGATTCCGAAGGCGCCGTTTTACGGCTCTCGAGTTGTCGCTGACATCTCGCTGGATGACGTGTTCGCGTTCGTCAACGAGACAGCTCTATTTAAAGGGCAGTGGCAGTTCAAGCAGGGCAAGCGGCCGGCCAAAGAGTATGCGGCGCTGGTGCGCGACAAGGTTCGGCCGATCTATGAGCAGTTGAAGGATCGCAGCAAACTGGAACTGCTGCTGCAGCCGCGCGTTGTTTACGGATACTTTCCCGCACAGTCTTTGGGCAACGATTTGATTATCTATAATGACGACGAGAAGACTGAACGGATGAGATTCACTTTTCCGCGCCAGCCCGCTGTTAAGAATCTATGTCTAACGGATTTCTTCGCGGCGCAAGACTCGGGGCGAATGGATGTTGTAGCCTTTCATCTCGTTACTATGGGCAGCCGCGCGACCGAATATTCTCAGGAGCTTTTCAAGTCAGACAACTACGCCGAGTATCTCTATTTCCATGGATTAAGCGTCGAGGGCGCGGAAGCCCTGGCGGAACTGTGGCATAAGCGAATTCGCGAAGAACTGGGCATTGCCGGTGAAGATGCCGCGGATGTGAGGAAGCTATTCCAACAGCGATACCAGGGTTCGCGTTTCAGCTTCGGTTATCCCGCATGTCCAAATCTCGATGATCAGTCTAAGCTGTTTGAGTTGCTTGACCCGGCGCGCATCGGCGTTGAACTGACTGAGGAATTTCAGCTTGACCCAGAGCAGTCGACCTCGGCGATCATCGTCCATCATCCGGAAGCGAAATACTTTTCAATCGAATAGAACAAAAAGTCCAAAGTCCAATGTCCAAAGTCCAAAGTCCTGAACCGAAAGTTGAATTGAATAATTCAACCGGGGAAAAGACAGACCTTGGACCTTGGACTTCGGACTTTGGAATCGCTCCCACGCGCGAAGAATTCGCCGTGTTGAACTGGTTCGAGCGCTCGGCTTTTCGTTTTATCCACCGCATGAACCAGGGAGGTTGGAAGCGATTCTGGACGTGGTGCCAGAAGATCTTCGGCGCAGGCTGGATACATATCGCCACCTACAACCTCATGCAGGTCTACGGCCTGGAAAACATTGAAGCTGTCTCAAGAGAGCGGCCGATATTGATCGCCGCTAATCATCGTTCGTTTTTTGATATGTACGTCGTGTCGACGACGCTCTTCCGTCATACGTCCTGGCGCAAGCAGCTTTTCTTTCCTGTTCGCGGGCGTTTCTTTTACGATTCCGTCCTGGGGCTCTTTGTGAATCTCGTGATGGGTTGGTGGTCGATGTATCCGCCGTTCTTCGCTTCCGGCGAGAACCCGATCATCGAAAAGCGCGCCTTTGACAAGTATTCGTTTCGCCTACTGACTGAGCTTTGTAAAAACGGTCGAGGCAATGTTGTTGGCTTTCATCCTGAAGGGACGCGCAATAAAGGTCCAGATCCTTATTCCTATTTGCCTGCGCAACCAGGTATCGGAAAACTGATCAAGGACGCCGCGCCGCAGGTCATACCTGTTTTCGTTGCTGGGTTGGGAAACGATCTTCCCAAACAGGTGATGGGGAATTGGCGAGGCGGCGAGAAGATTCGGATACACTTCGGTCCGCAACTCGACCTTAGCGATCATTTATCAAAAAAAGATCAAGCTCGGACTTACGTTGAGATCTCCAGGTTTGTGATGAGCAAGATTGCTGAGCTGGGGGAAGCAGATCGCCGGATGCAGCTGAGCGATGCTGAATAAGAGCGGGCGCAAGCGCGCCTTCCCAACCCCGAGCCTACTCAAATTGAGCTGTTACTAATGATTGAGAGGCTTTCAAGGTTGGTTCAACTGAACTCGAAGAAAGCCTCTCAGGTCAGGAAGGCGGGCTTGCCCGCGCTTCTTGCTGGTAAGAACATGTCTTTACCGATAGTTATAGTAAATCCAGAATCCGCCGGCGGCGGCACGCGCGACGCTTGGCCCGGTATAGCCAGCGAGCTCAGCACCCACTTCGGATCGTTTACGCCTAAGTTCACAACCCAGGCGGGCGAGGGAATTGAAATCGCAGCAAACGCAGCACGGAAAGGCGTTAGGCTGATTATTGCCTGCGGCGGTGACGGCACAATTTCTGAGGTTGCGAACGGGATTCTTTCTGTCGGCAGCGAAACGGAGTTGGGTATCCTGCCCAGCGGTACCGGTGGGGACTTTCGCAAAACTATCGGCATTCCCGCCCGCGTTGCGGCTGCAGCCCGAATTCTACGGGAGGGTCAAACTCGCCTTATTGATGTAGGCAAAGTCACATTTACAAAGGACGACGGCGAACTCGAGTCGCGATACTTCCTGGGAGTAGCTTCCTTTGGCATGAGTGCAGACGTTATCGCACGTGTAAAAGAGGGTGGGCCCGACTGGTTACCAACCAAAGGGCCGAAGTGGCTAACCGGCCGACTCTCCTTTGCCGTGGCCATGTTGCAAACGGCCGCAAAAAAATCAGCTACTCGCGTGCTAGTTCAACTAGACGACGATCCGGCGCGCCATATGACAGTGGCAAATTTGTGCGTCGCCAACGCGCGGTATTTTGGCGGTGGGATGAAAATCGCACCCAACGCAAAGTTGGCCGACGGGAAGTTTGATGTGGTCAGCATCGGAGACCTTGGTGCTGCCAGAATCCTCGCCAACGCACCGCGGTTGTATGTAGGCGCGCATCTCAGCATGTCAGATGTGGGGCACGCATTGGCAGCGAAAGTCAGCGCGCGTTCACTCGACAAGAACGAGACTGTCGAAGTAGAAGTGGATGGTGAAATCCCCGGTTGTCTACCGGCGACATTTCAAATCCTGCCTAAAGCGCTTCGTGTTCGTAGTCCTTTATAGTAATTAGGACTACAAGAATACCGCTTGCCAGTAAATTGGAAAACAGGTTATAAATATCGCACCCGAGCCGTTTATAAATAATTTGGTTGGCGCGGCGCCCTAATGAATAGACGAATATTTGTCTTGCGCAGAGAGTGTTCCCTGCAATGCGGGGAGTTGTATAGTTTGCACTCGATGGCAGCGTTGAAGTGTGATTTGCCGAGTTTAGCTGACGGAGGATTCGCATAGTGGACAGTCCGCTCGATCAGGAGCGTGCGGCAAACAGCGCCGGCACTTCGCAGCCTGGTGAGACTGTCGCGGCTGGAGCGCCACCGGCTGGAACTCCGGCAGTCAAGCCTCCATTGCCGCCGGCAGCGAAGCCGGTTGCCAAACCGGCTGGAGCAGTGGTCGAAAGCACGCCCGAACCTGCCGTAAACAAAATGCGGCGGCGGATTGTTTGGTCGAGCGTGGCCATTTTTCTGATAACCGACTTCTTGATGTTCCTGAGATTTTTCCTGCCTCGTTCTATTCTTGAGCCGGCCAGCAAGTTTAAGGTGGGCTTTCCCGCAGATTATGCGCTTGGCGTTGACACCAAATGGCAGCAACAATATCGGATCTGGGTAGACAAAACATCAGATCGGATTTTTGTGATCTATGCGCGCTGCACGCATCTCGGCTGTACGCCTGACTGGAAGGCCAGTGAGAACAAGTTTAAGTGTCCCTGCCATGGCAGCGGCTACGATAGCGAGGCCATCAACTTTGAAGGCCCGGCTCCACGACCGATGGATCGCGCGCACGTCGAGCTCGATCCCGAAGGACAAATTGTGGTGGATATAGCCAAGCTTTATAAATGGCCCAAGGGCGAACATAATGAGTTCAATGACCAGGGCTCTTACATCCCACTGTAATTTCAGTGCGAAGCTTCGCGAGGTTTGATGGACGAGAATCCTGACAAAAAAGAAACCAAGCAGTTGACTGGCGATGAAAAGTCCAGCGCGAGTCTTCTTGAGAAAGTGAAGGAAGGCACCACAGCGCTCAAAACCAGGGCCATCGAAGAGGCCAAGGGTTATAAGGACGTTCAGGAGACTCAACTCTGGAAGTCGATCTTCCGCGTCTCGCATGACCGCTCCGATCCGCGTAATCGTTCACTCGCAGTTCTCTCAAACGTTTTCCTTCATCTCCACCCGGCAAAGGTCAATCGCGACGCGGTGCGCTACCAGTACACCTGGGGAATGGGCGGCATTACGTTCTACCTCTTCATCGTGCTGACCTTCACGGGCGTGCTGCTAATGTTCTATTACCACCCGACGAAGGTTGACGCGTTTCGCGACATCCTTTACCTCGAGCATGACGTTCCCTTCGGCAAGCTGCTCAGAAACATGCACCGCTGGGCGGCGCACTTGATGGTGATCACCACCTGGCTGCACATGTTTCGCGTCGTGCTTACCGGATCATACAAAAGACCGCGCGAGTTTAATTGGGGCGTCGGCGTGGTGTTGCTGGTGTTGACGCTTTTGCTTTCGTTTACTGGATACCTGCTGCCTGACGATCAACTTGGCTTCTGGGCGGTCACGGTGGGTACTAACATGGCGCGCGCTACGCCCATGTTCGGTTCAGAGGGTCCTTTTGGCATTCAGCTGGGAATGACTCAGTACAATGACGTTCGCTTTGGATTACTGGGTGGCTCGATCGTCGACTCCAATGCCTTGCTGCGTTCCTATATTTGGCATTGCATTGGAATCCCGCTCGTTGCTTCGATCTTTATGGCGGTGCACTTCTGGCGCATCCGTAAGGACGGTGGCATCTCCGGTCCAGCTCCGGTCATGCTTGAATCAGAGATGAAAGCCGTGAAGAAGAAGTAAGTTTGCAAGATGGCGAAGCTTAACTTAAGCAAAGGTAAGTTGATAACGCTCGGCGTGCTGGTGCTGCTGGTGTTTTTTTTGCTTTGGGCGGTCCAGGATTGGCACCAGTTATGGACGATCTCCTCGGCGCCGGACAATATCCCGATCGTGGCCATGCTATTCCTCGTGCCAATTTTTACCTGGATGGGAATAAGGCAGTCCAGGGCCAACGATCGGCTGATCGCGCAGCTGGAAACAGATCCTGCACTGGCGAAGACGCATCATCGCAAGGCAGAACCCTGGCGGCCGGGCTGGGCTCGGGAGATTCACGTCTGGCCTTATCTGGTACGCATCGAGTTTTTGGTGACGGTTATCGTAACCGTCATTCTTTTTGTTTGGTCGATATTGTTGAACGCCCCGCTTGAAGAGCCGGCTAATCCCAATCTGACGATGAACCCGTCGAAAGCTCCGTGGTACTTCCTCGGGCTTCAGGAGATGCTGGTCTATTTCGATCCCTGGATCGCGGGTGTGGTAATGCCGTCAGTCATCATGATCGGATTGATGGTGTTTCCTTACGTCGATTCAAATCCACTCGGCAACGGTTACTACACCCTGAAGCAACGCCGCTTCGCAGTCGGCATGTTTGCCTGGGGGTTCCTGATGTGGATTCTGCTGATCGTAATCGGGACCTTTATTCGCGGACCAGGTTGGATTTGGTTCTGGCCCGGCCAGACCTGGGATCACAACGCTGTCGTCTTCGACAAGAACGTCGACCTACATGATTGGATAGCAACGAGCGCGATCGGCAAGACGCTCCATCTGGGATTTCTATCAACCAATCCTTATAAGTTTATCTTCGGTTTGTTGGTCGTCAGCGGATTCTACGTTCTCGGCGCCTTGTTCTTCCACTGGCTCATGACGGTGGATTTCAAAAAGGTGTCGCTGCGGCCGTTTCGCTGGTTTCCTAAGGACGCGTTTGAACAAAAGCTTTTGGCTCGAACCAGCGTGTTGCAATACGCGACCTTCCAGTTCTTCGCGGTCAGTGTGTTGCTGGCAATGCCGGTAAAGCTGATTCTCAGGCTGGCTCTGACTATTAAGTACGTTTGGGTAACGCCCTGGTTCAATATCTGACATCTGATCGAGATGAGTGCGGAGGGATGACCCTAGTGGCAGACTCTACTGAAGCTAAAGAGGCGCTGGTAAAGAAGGAGCCGGAGCTACCGGTAAAGGATCCGATCGTTAGCCGTTCTACGAGCGGCATCATGCTCCTCTGCGCTTTGCTGCTCACAGCTTCGCTCGCCTGGTCTCTTTACGATGAAGCCTTTGGCCAGCGTCCCTGGAAAGGTATGCAGCAACAGTTTGTCAGCCGCTACTCGAAATATCTGAGAAGCATCAAGGCGCAAGCGGGTCAGACTGAAGCTGAAGTCAAAGAGAATCCGGAGTATCAGGCGCTCGATGCGGACGCCCAGGCAGCTCAGGAAAAAGTTAAACCCGAGATCGCTGAGATTGATCAGAAGGTCGCGCAAGCGCAGCGGAAGCTCGATGCGGTAACTGACCCCTTTCAGAATCAACGCGGCAAGCTTACGGTCATCAACTACGATGCTGAGATTTCATCCGGCAAATCGAAGGAGAAATACCGCAAAGACGCGCAGGAATGGAGAGCAAAAGTTGTAGCTGTAGATCTGCCTGCCGATGACGGTTCGGATAAGACCAGTACTCAGAAAATGAATTACGAGCAACTCGAGAAGCTGTTCAATGATTCGCGAGATGAAAAGGCAAAGCTGCTGGGACAAAAAGCAGACTTACTCAAGGAACAAACGGAGCTTCTCAAAAAGCGCGACGATTATCTAAAGCACCACATGACCGGACTCGGTCCGACTCAGATCGACGGACTACTCAAGAAGATGGAACAGTTTGACTACTCCATTCTTCCGCATCAGATCAGCGTCAATGAGTTTAATATCGTCGACCGCTGCGAAGTTTGCCACGCCGGCATTCGCGAACCGCTCGACTTGCGGCCCGAAGATCTGGCGCCGGATGGGCCGGGCAAGAAGCCCGATAGTTTTGCACGCGCGTTCGTGAGTCACCCCAACAAAGAAGTCCTGCAAATTCACAAACCCGAACGGTTTGGTTGCGCAAGCTGCCACTGGGGCAATGGCCGCGCGACGACGAGTGAAGTAAAGGGTCACGGCCGGCACAAATTCTGGCTCTGGCCAATGTTTGAGAAGGAAAACACCGAGGCCGGATGTCAGCAGTGTCATGCCAAAGATAGAGTGACACAGGGAGCTGAGACGTTGAACCTCGGGCGCGATCTTTTCTCTCAACGTGGCTGCGTGGGTTGTCATCGATATGAAGGATTCGATCACGAGGCAGACTCATTGGGCGCCACGCGACAGAGTATTAGTCAACTGGAAGATCAGATTACCGCTAACGAGAAACAAATCAGATTAGACGAGAATCCGACAGAGGGAACCAGCGACGAAGAAGCGCAAAAGATGCTGGCGCAGTCGGAGTCGCTAAAGGTGACGAACAGTATCCTGGCGGCGCGGATCGATCAGTTGAATCTGCAATCGAAGTATTTGATGCAGGATCAGAAGAAGGTCGGACCAAATCTTAAGGACGTTCGTTTGAAGCTGCGCAAGGAATGGGTGCCGCAATGGCTGGCAAACCCGCAGGGTTTCCGTCCTGGCACCAAGATGCCAACCTTCTGGCGTTTCGCCGAGCCTATGGACACCGGCATGCCGCCGCTGCGCGACAAGGACGGTCAGGATCAAATAAACGCGATAGCTGCTTACCTTTGGCAGGACAGTTTTGATGGCAAACTTCCGGCGCAGCAACGCGGCGACATTGCGCACGGAAAAGACTTGTTTGAAACACGCGGCTGCCTCGCCTGTCATTCAATCGGTGATGAAGAAAACAAAATCGGCGGCACCTTTGCCGCGAATCTCCAGAAAGTCGGCGAGAAAGCAAACTTCGATTACATCGTCCGCTGGATTCACAATCCGCGCGAACGCTGGGCTCCATATTGCCCCAAAGAGAAGCGCGATCTGACTGAGGACGACTACAAGAAACACAACTTGCCTTACGAGTTTGATACGGAACTGCATTCCCGTTGCCCCAATGATGGTGCCGAGCTGCAAGTGCAAAACATGACCGTGATGCCGAATTTCCGTCTGTCGGAAACTGACGCGCGGGACATTGCCACCTATCTCTTCTCGTTGTCATCGCCGCCGCAATATGCAGACGCCTCGTTCATGGATAGCCCGGAGCTGCGCGAAAAGGGTCAGGCGCTTATCAAGCAATATGGCTGCGCGGGTTGCCACGAAATCCAGGGTTTTGAAGACGAACAACGCATTGGTAAAGAATTGACGGTTGAAGGTGCAACGCCGATTGAGCGACTGGACTTCGCGCTCTTAACCAAGAATGCGGAAGAGGGAATTGATCCGCTGAAGTTGCATGCCCCTTCGGAACCGACACCCGCTGCAAAGCCGGAAGAGAAGCCCTGGTATAACCACAAGGGTTTCTTCGAACATAAGATCACCGAGCCGTCTATCTACGATCAGGGCAAAGAGAAAGATCCCAAAGATCGCCTGCGCATGCCCAAGCCGTTCTTGAAACCGGAGTGGCGCAATGCTTTGACTACTTTTCTGCTCGGCAGTGTCGGTGCCGAAGGCGCAAACGTACCGCAGTCGCTTTTCTATAATCCGGAGGATACGCGCCGGCAGGATATTCAGAACGGTTGGTGGGTAGTTAAGAAGTATAACTGCATGGGTTGTCACCAGCTTCAGGTGGGCCAGCGTTCCGTAGTGATGGATCTGCCTTTTTATCAAACGCCGGAGGGCAAGGACCTTTTGCCGCCACGCCTGAGCAGTGAAGGCGCGCGAGTAGATCCAGCTTGGCTGCTGAAGTTTTTGCACGACCCGTCGTTGAGTGGAGAGAAGACTGCGGCTCAAAACGCGGCCATCGACAATGCCGCACAAGCTGCCAAACCAAACGCTCCTGCTCCGTCTGGCAGCACAGCGAGCACTGACGGCGCCGCGCCTTCGCCAGCTGCGGCTAACGCGACGCCAACTGGTGGTCAGTTGAAAGCGCAGCCCGGCCTTGATCGAAATGGTGTGCGACCCTATTTGAAGTTTCGCATGCCGACTTTCAATTTCTCGCCTAACGAACTGCAAACTTTGGTGCGCTTCTTCATGGCCATGTCCGGTCAGCAGGAGCCTTATATCAAAGAGCCGCTGCAGCCCCTGACTGAGCAGGAGAAACTGACAGCGCGGCAGATGTTTACTTCAGGAACGCCGTGTTTGAAGTGCCACATCACCGGCGATCCGACGCACGACGCGAAAGCGATTGCGCCAAACTTCCTGCTGGCCGGTGAACGACTCAAGCCGGAATGGACTTTCCGCTGGCTGTTGGATCCGTCGCAGATCAGTCCGGGCACGGCTATGCCGTCGGGATTGTTTAGAAAGGAAGGCGACCGCTGGGTTGTTAACCTGCCTAATCCGCCGGCCAGTGCAAATGAATATCACGACGACCACGCCCGGCTGCTGGTTCGTTACATGATGTTGTTGACGCCTGACGAGCAGCGGCGGTTGCTGGCAACGGCGCCGGTAGCTCCCGCACCGGCGGCGACTCCGGCTCAAAAGGCCCAAATAAGATCGAAGAACAAGGGTGGGGAAACCACGCTAAATAGATCACGGCGCGCGCGGCGACCGGCTCTGGTCGATAACCGCAGCCTGAGAACGGCAGCGCGGCCGGCCGGTATGTAGTGGTGCGGGCGATTCGCGGCGGGTCTACTTCCCAACGCCTCCCGTGCTAGAGTTAATAGAAAGTTATCTTGATTTGGAGGAACTGAATATGTTTATGAAGCAGACTAAAGTCTTGCTGATTCTGACGATTGTGCTTTCGCTGTTGGCGTTGGCCTCGGCCTGCGGAAATAAAACGGAGAATGGTCCCGGTGGTGAAGCAACTCCGGCGGCAAATGCGAAAAAGTTTGCGCCCAAGGGAAATGAAGGGACCATCAGTGGCGCTGTTGCGTTCACTGGCACACCGCCCGCGCCGAAGAAGATCGCTACCGACGCTGATCCTGCTTGTGGCCAGAAGAACCCTAATCTGTCGACCGAAGACAACGTAGTTACTAATGGCAAGCTTGCAAACGTCCTTGTCTACATCAAAGAGGGAACGCTTGCCGATGGCACGAAGATTGGCGATTGGACCTTTGACACTCCCGCGACGGCGGTAACTCTTGACCAGAATGGCTGCCATTACAAACCACACGTTTCAGCCGTAATGGTCAATCAAAAGCTGAACATCACGAACAGCGATCCGACGCAACACAACATCCACTTCACTCCGAAGAACAACCCTGATTGGAACCAGTCGCAGCCAAACGGCGCCGCGCCGCTGTCCCATTCATTTGCGCGTTCGGAGATTTTGGTGCCGGTTAAATGCAATCAGCATCCCTGGATGAAGGCTTACGTCGCTGTCTTGAAGCATCCATTGGCCGCAGTTAGTGCCGAAGATGGCAGCTTCAGCATCAAGGGTGTTCCGCCGGGAACATACACCGTCGTTGCCTGGCATGAAGGCGGCGCGGCGGGAACCGAGAAGACAATGCAGGTGACGGTTCCGGCCAACGGCAGCGTCACTGCCGACTTCGCGTTTGGCGAAGCCGCCACTGCTTCCGGTAACCCGAGTCTCCAGATGATGCCGGCGCTCGACGTTCCAATGATGGTTCGGCACTGAAACCATTGCCGATTGCCGATTGAAATAGCGGTGAGTGAGTTAAGACCGCGAACTTGTTTAGATCGGCAATCGGCAATCGCAAATCAGCAATATGAACAGGGGTGTGCATCGCTTCGCGCTGCTGCTGGCTGGCGCTACGTTTTTCCTGATCATCGCCGGCGCGTTGGTGACGAGTCACGATGCAGGGTTGGCGACGTCGGACTGGCCGCTTTCAAACGGCCAGTTCTTTCCCAAGATGGTGGGTAATCTCTTTTGGGAACACGGGCACCGGATGGTCGCCACCACTGTTGGGTTTTTGACAGTTTGTCTTACGGTCTACCTGTACTGGGAACAGATCTGTAACTGGCTCTACCGGCGTGGACTGATTCGCAATGCACCTGCATACCGCGGCGAGCCGCGTCGCTGGGTGCGACGTCTGGGCGCGATTGCACTGGGGACAGTTATTGCTCAGGGCTTGCTTGGTGGATTGACCGTAAAGCTAAACCTGCCGCTAGTAGTTTCGGCAGCGCATGCGACTCTGGCCCAGCTCTTTTTTTGCACTACAGTTAGCCTGGCGGTTTTCACTTCGCGCAGTTGGCTTAAAAACCAACCTACGATAGAAGAGCAGGGAAGTCTCGCGGTTCGCTACATTTGTATTGCGGCAGCAGCGACGATCTTTCTACAGCTGATAATTGGCGCCACGCTTCGGCATTCAGCGACCTGGGACCAGCCGCTGCCGACAGATTTGCTTCTGACGCATATCGGCGGCGCCATCGCGGTGACGCTTTTGTTGGGAACTGCCGCTGTCTTGATTCTGCTGCGACATGGCAGCGAAACGTTTCTGACTCGTCCCGCGAAGATCGCGCTATCACTGTTAGCCGTGCAGTTGTTCCTGGGAGTTGCGGCTTACATCACCAGAGTGGCGTCGCCAAACGATCCACAGCCGTTAAATCCAATGGTAGGAATTACGGTGGCGCATGTAGCCTGCGGAGCGCTGGTATTCGCTACCACGATAGTTTTGGCATTGCGTACTTTCAAGGTATTTCGGGCCAGCGCTGCAGCGTTTGAATTCGCTACTGCGGAACACAAGCTAAAGCTTGAACTCTGAACTACTGGTCTGGCCTTCAGCGTTTTGGTTAATAATTAATGGAAGAGTTTGCAATAGATCTTAATTCTGCGGCAGTCGTCCGGATCGAGCGCCTCAGTGGCCGCGAGCGGTTCGCGGCCTATCTCGAGCTGACCAAGCCGCGCATTACTTTTTTGATCGTTCTTACTGCCGCGGCCGGATTTGCCTTAGCCTCGCAGGCAAGAATTGACTACTCAGGTCTGGTCCGGGCGATGGTGGGAATTGCTTTGTTGTCGTCGGGAATTGCGACGATCAATCAATACATGGAGCGCGATCTCGACGCGCTCATGAGACGCACTGCCAACCGGCCATTGCCTTCCGGCAAACTGCTCCCCTGGGAAGCACTGGCTTTTGGCGTCGGCCTGACGGCGCTGGCCGAGATATACCTGGCCGTACTGGTTAATCCGCTGACAGCCGTTCTTGGCTTAACCGTGATTGCGGGTTACTTGTTTGGATACACCCCGCTCAAAACGCGTACTTCGCTGTCAACTATGGTTGGCGCGTTTCCCGGGGCCGTGCCGCCATTAATTGGTTGGGCCGCCGCACGCGGAACTGTGGGGCTCGAGGCCTGGGTGCTGTTTGCAATTCTGTTTCTCTGGCAGTTCCCACATTTTCTGGCGATTGCCTGGATGTATCGTGAAGATTACAGCCGCGCCGGAATTCTCATGCTGCCGGTCGTCGAGCCTGACGGCCGCGTAACCGCGCAACAAATTGTTGTCTACACCATCCTCTTGTTGCCGGTTAGTTTGCTGCCGACGGTGCTCGGTATCTCCGGCAGAGTATATCTCTGGGGCGCGATTGTTTTGGGTTTGCTCTTTCTCTTCAGCAGCGTCCGTGCTGCCTTTTCGAAGTCCAGGCAAGAGGCGCGGCGGCTACTGCTGGCGTCGGTAATCTATTTGCCGCTTCTGTTCATTCTGATGGTTTTAGATCGGTAAATCGTAAATAGTTAATAGGGAATGGTCGAATCGACCGTTCCATCTGATTCGATACTGGATAGATCGTTTCCAACTATTTTACTGTTCACCTTTTACTATTCACTTTCATTAAGGAGTAACCGATGGGACGAGTTCTTGCGGTTATCATCTGGATCCTGACTCTGGGTTCAGTGAGCCTCTTTTTCGTGAAGAAGTGGTGGTTTCCACAGGCCATCTCTGCTCACGCTGCCGCGTTGGATCGGCAGTTTGTACTGACCATCATCGTCGTGGGCATCGCTTTCACTGCCGCCCAGGTCGGTCTTGGCTACGTGGTCTGGAAATATCGAGACCGCGGCCCGAACGATCGCGCCGTTTACACCCATGGCAGCAATCGTTTGGAGGTAGTCTGGACCGTGGTGACGGCCGTGATCTTTATTAGTCTCGCGGTCATGGGCCAGAGCGTCTGGGCTTCACTCCATTTCAACAAGGCGCCTGTTGGGGCCTACCAGGTTGAGGTCGTTGCGCAGCAGTTTCAGTGGAACTTCCATTACGCCGGCAAGGATGGAATCTTTGGCCGCACTGATCCCAATCTGATCGACGATTCGGCTACCAATTACATTGGCCTGGATTCAACCGATCCAAACGCCAAAGATGATATGACGCACACGGTGATTGCCATCCCTGAGGGGCGGCCGGTCGAGTTGATCCTTCGCTCTCGGGACGTCATTCATAATTTCTGGGTGCCGCAGCTGAGGTTTAAGCAGGACCTGGTGCCGGGAATGAATATTCGCGTTCACTTCACTGCCAACCGTCCCGGCAAATATGAACTAGCCTGCGCGGAGCTTTGTGGCCAGTTCCACTATCGCATGAGGAGTTTCATGCTGGTGTTGCCAACCGCTGAACATGAGGCCCTGATGGCTTTGCCACAGGATCAGTTTCAAGCGCGCATTACGGAACTGTTGGCAAAGTATCAACTACCTGCTTATCAGCAGTGAAAAATGATCTTAGATTGTTGATTCGGCTCAACCATTAGGAGAATCAGAGATGTCATCTGAAACGCACGAAGCAGTGCATCGTCACGAGGCACCGACCAGCTTCATTCGTAAGTACATCTTCAGCCTGGATCATAAAGTAATCGGTATCCAGTACATCATCCTTGCCCTTACGGCGGTAGTCGTTGGCGTAACGATGTCGGTGCTGATGCGGCTCAATCTGTCGTGGCCGGGTACGAGTTGGTCGATCCTCGGAACGCTTTTTCCGACTGGTGCGCCCGGCGGCATCATGAATCCGGAGTTCTATCTGTCACTCGTGACTATGCACGGGACGATCATGGTTTTCTTCGTCCTGACCACCGCGCCACAGGGAGGTTTCGGTAACTATTTCCTGCCTATACAAATCGGCGCTGAAGATATGGCGTTTCCGTTTCTGAACATGATGTCGTTTTGGGTAACGTTTGTTGGGTTCATAGTCATTCTCGCGGCAATTTTTGTTGAGGGGAATACCACGATTGCTACTTCCGCGCTGGGTGTGTGGTTAGGTGGCGGCAGCGGCTCTACTGTGGGCCCGATTGGAGGGTGGACTGGTTACGCGCCCTTGAGCGCTGTGGGTGTGGCTGCCGGCCCCGGACAGGGTGCGGGCATGAATCTTTGGATTGTCAGCATCGCCATATTTTGCATTGGCTCATTGCTCGGAGCGCTGAACTTCATTACTACACTGCTCAACATGCGCACGCGCGGCATGACCCTGATGCGTATGCCTTTGACCTGCTGGGCCTGGTTCACCACGGCGGTTCTGGCGCTGCTCTCATTTCCGGTGCTGCTCGGTGGCGGCATACTGCTCCTGCTCGATCGCACCGTTGGTACCAGTTTCTTTATTCCGGGTGGCTTGGTATTCGGATCTTCAGTACTTAACACGCACACCGGTGGTTCACCAATTCTCTGGCAGCATCTATTTTGGTTCTTCGGCCATCCGGAGGTTTACATCGCCATCCTGCCCGGCATGGGCGCGACCTCGCACATTCTTTCAACCTTCGCGCGCAAGCCCGTCTTCGGATATCGCGCCATGGTCTTTGCGATTTTTGCGATCGGGTTACTTGGGTTCTTTGTCTGGGGCCACCACATGTTCATCAGTGGCATGAGCCCTTACTCGGCGATGACCTTCTCGATTCTGACCCTGTCGATCGGCGTGCCTTCCGCAGTTAAGACGTTCAACTGGCTTGGCACTCTTTGGGGCGCGAGGATCCGGTTCACCACGCCGATGCTGTTTGCCATTGGCTTTGTTTCGCTCTTCGTAGCCGGCGGTATTACGGGCCTGGTGCTCGGGCAGACCTCGCTCGATCTACCGATGCACGACACTTACTTTGTGCCGGCGCACTTCCACCTGGTGATGGGCGTGGCCTCGATTTTCGGTATGTTTGCCGCGATCTATTTCTGGTTCCCCAAGATGTTTGGACGTTTCATGAGCGAGCGGCTGGGTAAATTCCATTTCTGGCTGACGTTCGTCGGCGTTTACTGCATCTTTGTCCCCATGCACACGATGGGAATGGTCGGCATGCCACGGCGATACGCAAACTTTGGCGAGTACAGATTTCTCGATTCGATTCACCCGCTGGTGATCTTTGTTTCCATCGCCGCGATTATCACTGCGCTGGTTCAACTGGTTTTCTACTTCAATCTCATCTGGAGCGTATTCAAGGGAAAGAAGGCGGGCGACAACCCTTGGGAGGCGACTACGCTCGAATGGAACACCACGAGCCCGCCGCCCCATGACAATTTTGCGGGAGTGCTGCCGGTTGTTTACCGCGGACCGTATGAGTTTGCGGTACCCGGAGCGCCAAACGATTACGTGATGCAAACTGAACCAGATGCGAGCACTGCCGGTGAAGGAGTAGGCGGTAATGGCCACAACGGTCACAAGCACTAAGACCGCTGAGAAGAGAGAAACAAGTTCGGGTCGAGGTTCAAAGTTCCCTGGGCCAAATGGCAAAGGTCCGAAAGGGAACGGCAACGGCGGTGGACGGCGAGGCCCGCGTAGAGGTCTTTCACCGGAAGCCTATCGCGTAACTATGTGGATGGTGATCGCTGCGATTGTGATGATGTTCGCGGCGTTATCGAGCGCTTACATCATCCTGTCATTTGACGGTGAACGCCGCCGCGTGACGATGCCGCCGATGTTCTTCCTGAGCACGGGCATCATCATCTTGAGCAGTTTTACGATTGAAACTGCGAAACGATCTTTGAAGCGCGAGAATGAATCCAGATATAGGGGTTGGACTATCGCGACCCTGGTGCTCGGCCTGTTCTTCCTGGCTGCGCAGGTGATGGGCTGGCGAGAACTTGCCGCACAAGGCGTCTATTTTGCGAGTCACCCGCACAGCACGTTCTTTTATTTTTTTACCGGCGTTCATGGCGTGCACCTGTTGGGAGGAATTGCCGGGCTTTCATACCTGGCGATTCGCGGGCAACGCAAGGGCAAGGTAGGGAAGGTCATGCCGAAAGAGACTTCGGCGGGATTGATGTCGCTTTACTGGCACACGATGGATGCCCTTTGGATCTGGCTATTCCTGCTGCTGCTGATTTTGAAGTAACACTGATTATGGTAGTAGAAATTAACAAACAATATTTACCGGCTTCGTCCGGAAGCCGCTATCGCCTCGGCACGTGGGTGGCGATGGCTTCGATCTTAATGTTGTTCACAGCGTTGAGCAGCGCCTATATCGTACGGGCCGCTTCCTCCAGCGATTGGCAACCCCTGGCAATGCCACGCATTCTGCTGTTGAGCTCCGTGTTGCTTCTCATCAGTAGTGCAACTCTGGAAACCGCGCGCCGCAACTTGAAGCAGGCCGCCGCTGGTGCCTATAAGTCGTGGCTGTTTTTGACAGTGCTTTTGGGAGTGGGCTTTTTGGCCTCGCAATTAATCGCCTGGCGGCAACTTGCGAAGCAGGGAGTTTACATTGCCAGCAATCCCCATAGCTCGTTCTTTTATCTTTTTACTGCTGTACACGGAGTGCATTTGCTTGGAGGTCTGGCGGCGCTGGCCTACCTTTCGCTTCGGAGTCGCGTGCCGCAGGAAACATCTGCGCTAACAAAAGCGCAGGCCAAAGCCGACGCGGTAACGCTCTATTGGCACTTCATGGATTTTTTATGGCTCTACTTATTCGTGTTGCTCTTTTATGTCAGGTAAGTCAGAACTAACCGCCAAGGCGCCAGGATCGCCAGGACGGGAAGGCAGGCTTTGAATGTGAAACGATTCTAAATCTTGGCGGCCTTTGCGCCTTGGCGGTTAGTTAGGAGTTGCAACTTTTTCTCTTGGAGGTGACAGGTGAGTACTGAAGCACGCGCAGTACATTTTCCGGCGGAAGACTGGGGCGGGGGTGTGCACCCCTACCGTGTCGGTCATCGCAAGCTCGGAATGTGGTTGTTCATTGTTTCCGACTCCTTGACCTTCTCGGCGCTATTGATGGGCTATAGCTATTTGCGCGCCTCAAACGTTTGGCCCACGCCGTTTCCGTTTTATCCGAGCATTGTCTTTTCGTCGATCATGACCTTTTGTCTGCTGTCATCGAGCTTGACTATGGTCTTCGGCGTTTCGGCCTCGAGCCGGGGAGATAAGTCGCGAGCGCGCAAATGGATTCTGGCAACAATCTTTTTCGGCGCCGCCTTCGTCATCCTCCACCTTATCGAGTGGAACCACTTGTACAGTGAAGGATTGCGCCCCTTTAGTTTGCCGGAGCACTGGGTGCAGACCTTTACAACTTCTGACGGACGATTGCCATCGCCGCTCTTTGGCGCGACCTTCTTCACGATCACCGGTTTGCACATGTTTCACGTCGCCACCGGGATCATTTATCTGGCCGTAGTAGCCGCCCGGGTCAAGAAGGTAAATCACGAGGATATCGAGATAAGCGGCCTTTACTGGCACTTTGTCGATCTGGTGTGGATGTTTGTGTTCCCGCTGATTTACATCCTGTCAGTGGATGTTGGTGGTCATTTGGCTAAGTAATCGTTCGCTGAATACTAAGCGGAGGAGTCGAGAATGAGCGCACACGCTGAAGAGCATTTTGCCGGCAGTAATAAACTGTTTACGTCAATTTGGGTCTGGCTGGTTGCTTTGACACTGGTAGAGATCTTTCTTGCTTACAAGCCGATGCCGATCCATTTCATGTTGACGATTCTGCTTGGCCTCTCGATTATCAAGGCAGCGCTGATTGTGGCCTACTTCATGCACCTGAAGTTTGAGCGCTTGAGTTTGATTCTGACCATTGTGCCGATGCTGGTAGTCTGTATCTGTTTGCTATTTGTGTTTTTCCCGGATAGCTTCAGATCGGCAGGCCTGCGTTACCAGTTTAAGGAACAGCCACCCCCGCCGCCTGCCGAGGCGCCGGAACATTGAGGCACACGCTTATGAACGCTCGTTTGAAACTAAGACCCGCAATGTTGGCCCTCATGGCCTTCGCTTTTCTCGCGGCGTTTAGTACGACGGCGTTAGGGCAATGTTCGATGTGCCGCTCAGCACTGGCCGGTTCAAGCAACGCGTTCTTTATTCGAAACTTCAATATCGGCGTGCTGGTGCTGTTAGTTCCACCGGTGACGATATTCTGCTCGATCTTTGTGGTGCTGAAACGTTACAAAAAAGCGGACGACGAAGACCAGGGAGATCACGAATCTTGAAAGGCCGACACTATCTAAGTGCGCGGCTTAGTTACGATTAACCTTATGGCTGAGGAAAATCTCCTGCGCATCGACGTTGAAAAGCGGACTACCCGGGGCCGGGTTTGTCCGCGTTGCGGAGGAAAAATTATCCCTTCCGATCGCGCGGTCTATCAGAATGCGGCGGATCCGACCGGGGCTTATCCTATCTGGCAGTGTGAACGATGTGGCTACGAAGAAATGTCTGAACGCAAAGCGCCCGCAGGTAAGGCCAAACACTGAAGGGCGTCTTTGTAATAACGAGTCAGCGTAAATGGAAATGAGCGAGACAGGATTTATGAAGCGTGAAGCAACCTTACTTAACCTGATATGCATTATTGTCGCCCTTGGCTTTGTGGCGTTGGCAGTTGCAAATGCGTTGCTCTCAGCAAGTTTTCTGACCACCGACAACCTTTTCGTTACCATGGTCTGCATGTTGATGGCCTTGATGTTTGCTGTCAATCCGTTGCTCTACCTCAGAGACGAAGGCCGGCTGCCGATTCCGTTTCAAAAGCGCGGGGCCGTTAAAGCGGCGGCGGCTGAATGGGGTGCGCGCGCGCTGCCGCCCTCGGCGCCACTACTCGATGCCAAAGGCCGCGCAGTTCCTCCTGACGTCAAATCGATGGTGGCGAATATGAAACAGAAACAGCCGTAGCCTGGAAGTTGTCTTAATCCCGCCGTGAATGAAATCGACAAACGCGTTCTGAGAAGTTTTGAACTCTGGAAAAGAGAGAAGCTCGATCTGCATACTCTCTTTGAGGCCGGCGAGAACGATCCTGAAGCGCGCACCGCGGTTTTCGACTCTGTAGAGCGCCTGGTGAAAGAGGGCCTGCTTCAGGAAGAAGGCAATGATTTCTATTCGCTGACTGAGCAGGGGAAGAAAACAGTGATGAGTAATGAGTAATGAGTAATGAGTGATGAGTAATGAGTGATGAGTAATGAGTGATGAGTACAGTACTGAGTAGTGAGTGACGGGTTGATCAAGCTGTCGGGCTTTTTACCCAGTACTCATCACTCATCACTCATGACTGTGTTTCCGAATGCCAGAATACATTTCATATCTTCCGCACATCAACGCAACTCTCAATTCAACCAGTGCGCTCCTGTTGATTGCTGGTTTCAGGTTCATACGTCTCGGACGCATCCAGGCGCACCGAATTTGTCAGGTTACGGCGGTATTTACATCAACGCTCTTTCTGGTTTCCTATCTTACTTATCACTACTTTCACGGCGCCACCAAATTTTCCGGACAGGGCCTGGTGCGTCCGTTGTATTTCACAATACTGACAACGCATACGATTCTTGCGGTCGTTATCGTGCCGTTGATAGTGGTTACTTTGTACCGCGCAGCTCGTGGAGATTTCATCAGGCACCGCAGGATTGCGCGTTGGACACTGCCGCTCTGGTTGTATGTCTCGGTCACCGGCGTGATTGTCTATTTGATGCTCTATCAGATTTATCCCTCGTAGTGCCGGGAACTTTTTGGGGTCAAACGCTCAAGTGATTGGCTGGGACCGCGGGCGTCCCGCCCGCAAAGCGCTGAAGGCGCGAAGTCTTTTAGAACAACTCAAGATTGTTTTCGCGCTTCGCGCTCATTGCAGGCGGGAACGCCCGCGGTCCCAGCCAATCACTTGATAGCTTTGTGCGAGTAATGATTGAGAATTTAGACAATCGTGATACAAGGATCGTCGCGCCTGCAGTCAAACGAGTGCGCGCATCCGGCCCGATTCTGATTCTGGCGATCCTGTTTGTGGTGGCGTCTTTTCTCACCTGGTACTTCACCTGGTTTGGGCGTGCTCTCTCCGATGCCGATATTTCAAAGTTTTTACTTGATGAGAGACATCCGCGACACGTACAACATGCGTTACTGCAAATTCAACAACGCATTGAGCGCGGCGATCCGGCCGCAAGACAGTGGTACCCGCAAATCATTACTTTGGCCGGTAGTTCGGAAACGGAGTTTCGCCTGACGGTCGCCTGGCTGATGGGTGCGGACAACCATTCAGAGGAATTTCATAGCAGTCTTGGGAAATTGTTGGCCGACCCCGAAGCAATCGTCCGCCGAAACGCGGCCCTGGCTCTCATCAGGTTTAACGATGCCGGCGGACGAAGTGAGTTGCTCGCAATGTTGCAACCCTTCACGGTAACTGCGCCGGCGACAGGCGTGCTGCAAAGCAGCTTATCCAGCGGTGCACAAATAAGCCGTGGCGCCTTGCTTGGTCGTATTCTGCAACCAAACAGCGAAGTTCTTGAACTACGTTCACCGCTAATTGGCAAAGTTGATCGGCTGCTTGTCGCAAACGGCTCTAATCTTGCAAAAGGTGACGCAGTGTTGACGATCAAATCTGACGAGCAAAGCGTCTGGGAGGCATTGCGCGCGCTTGCCGTGGTGGGCCAACCAGAAGACCTTGGGCTAATCGAAAGTTATGTCAGCGGCGCCGAGCCGGTAAGCGAACGCCTGAAGCAACAGGCAAGCCTTACGGCGAATTCCATCAAACAACGTGCTTGGCAAAAGAAATAGTCAACGAAATCTTTAGATCACTATACGAAGGAAGGAATGAGTTACTGTGCGCGGAGGCCTTGCGCCGCCCAAACTAGAATCCCCCATGCTTACACATCTGAGCGTTTTTCTAATTACCTTATCTGGTCTGATCCTTGAGGTCGGACTTACTCGCATCTATTCCGCCAGCATCTGGTACCACTTTGCCTTCGTAGCCATTTCGGTAGCCTTACTTGGATGGGGCCTTGGAGGTTTCACCGTCCATGTGTTGAAGCGAACCAGGCGACTATCAATGAACACTGCAGCCCTGGTGACTCTGCTCTACGCCGTGGCGATCCCACTTTGTCTATGGTTACTGGTCCGATTTCCCTTCGAACTTGATCGTTTGCCTCTTTACTTTCTGGCGCCGCTGCTCCCGTTCTTCCTGGCAGGCATGGCGCTATCGATCGTATTTGATTTAAACCGCGCCTCCTCAGGCTCGCTTTACTTCGCGGATCTGGTGGGAGCAGCGCTTGGTGCTGTAACCGTCACATTGCTGCTTTTCGCACTTGGCGGCGAGGCAGCTTTGTTGGCAGCGACGATCGCGCCTGCGATAGCGGCGCTTTGTCTGTCGTTTGTACCAGAGCCAGAAACAGAATCGCCCGATACGAGAAAGAAAAGAGTTGGGTTACTGCCACGCACCATTCGTCTGGTGGCAATGGCTGGCGTTGTGCTAACGGTGGTCGCCGTGTTTTCAGCCGTCAAGCTGGGAACGTTTCGCGTCAAGCCGGGCACGACTAAGGCAATGCGCAACCAAATGGACGCAAACCCGCAAGCGCACATCGCGCAAACCGGATGGAATGCTTACTCGCGAATCGACGCTGTTGAAGGTGTCGCGCCGAGGCACGTGGCGCGTCTCTATATTGATTCAGATGCCTGGACAAGTATTTACGAGTGGGACGGACGCCTCGAAAGCGCCAGCGACCTGCGCAACTCCTACCGGGCCCTTCCATTCAGGCTGACACCGAATGCTGAGACGTTGGTTATTGGCCCAGGCGGCGGCGCAGATGTTGTCTCCGCTCTTTCATCGGGCAGCCACAAGGTTACCGCGGTTGAGTTAAATCCGCTGATGCTCAAATTTGTGCGGAGCTACGGTGCGCGGGCAGGCAATATCTATGATCGGCCCGACGTGGAAACCATCCAGAGCGAAGGGCGAAATTTTATCAGCCGCACCGACCGAAAGTTTGACGTCATTTTTATGGGATTCGTTGACTCGTGGGCTTCCGTCGCCTCGGGCGGTTTATCACTTTCGGAAAACTATTTGTACACGACTGAAGCCTTCCGCGCCTATTATGACCATCTCACTGACAACGGAATCCTGGTGGTACTCCGCTGGGAAACCGACATCCCGAGGCTCGTGACGAACTCTGTCGCGACACTTGGAGCCGACGCGGCGGGGAAGCGAATAGTTGCATTGTTGGAAGCTCAAAGCGCTCCGAATGAGCCCAAGCAGATGCTCTTCATGCTGCGCAAACGTCCCTTTACGGAGGCGGAGACAGCAGACATCTCCCGAAACTGGACACAAGCAACGGCCGTCATCCTGCCGGGAGCAACTGCTCCGCCGTTGATTGGCGATGTGCTTTCGGGACGGAAGACCTTGGCCCAATACGAAGCGGAGTCGCCGCGTTTTGTTAGTCCTGTTTGGGACGACAGTCCATTTTACTTCGCCATTGAGCGCCCCTTCCGCATGCCCGCTGCGATTGCACAGCCGCTGCTTAAGTGGTTGCTCCTTCCCAGTATCGCCATGCTCGCGCTTTTTGCGGTTCTTGGCAGACCGCGGCGGGCCAGCATTGGGCAATACGCCGGATCGGTTGTTTACTTCGCCGCCCTGGGTTTTGGCTTTATCGCGGTGGAGTTAGCACTCTTGCAAAACCTGACGCTGCTGGTTGGCCATCCAATCTATACGCTCTCCGTCTTGCTCTTTACACTACTCGCGATGGGTGGAGTTGGAAGCGCCTTCAGTTCGCGCGTATCGATGACTACTGCCTGTATCGTGGTGGCTGTAATTGGGGCCCTTGAAGCTATCACCTTGCCGCGGCTGGTGCCGATGCTGTTGCCGCTTCCGCTATGGGCGCGAATTGGAATAGCAATGTTGCTAATCGCGCCACTAGGGCTCGGGATGGGCATTCCTTTTCCCCGCGGTTTGCGCGAGACGGGCCGCGGATCGCTTCCGGCACCTCCGTTTTATTGGGGCCTGAACGGCATCATGTCGGTTATCGGATCGGTAACGACCGTGTTCGTTGCCTTGATGAGCGGTTTTCAGGCGGCAATGTTGATGGGGAGCGCTTGCTATGTGCTTGCTGCCCTGGCTTCGCGGCAGGCGTTCCGTCAAACGCCAACCTGAGGATGTTTTAGCGAACATAAACAATGTTCTGGCTCCAAGGAGCCAAATGTTTTATAGACTTCGCGACTAACACTGTCTGGCACTCCAGCTGAGCGCAATGTACTGGTAGATGAGTACGTCGAACCATATATTTCGCTCCGCTGGAGCGGAGAACTTTATAGACTCGGGAGTCTATAAACATTCGGTCCCTCCGGGACTAAGCGAGTAGGGTTAGGAGCTTGGTCTAAGAAACAGAACTCGCGAATTAGGCAGGTGGTGCGGGCGGAAGATCCGGCAGCGTAATACCGTGCACTGCTTCCCAGTCATCGGTTGGGACCATCTCGATTGCATCCCAGGGACAGCCATCCAGAAACGCGCCGTCCGGTCCCTTACTAATGCACTTCTGGCAGCCAATACACAGATATGGATCTACCTCAATTCGTCCGAATGGCGGATGATCTTCATCCGGCACCCAAAACATGCACGCTTCGATCGGACAATACTCGATGCAGGCTGGCGATCCGGCGCAACCGGTGCAGCAGTCGGTGGTGATGGCCAGGATTCGCGGACGCTTCTTGCGCGCGGCCTTGCCGTCGCCTTCTGACATTGGGCGATGCTTTTCTACGATGTCGAACACGTGTTATTGATGCCCCCGTTGCAGAGTGATGATGCCCGACTCTAACATAGCTCTGCTGATTTCCTCAACGATTTGTGTCGGTTGTGTGATTTGCTTGCTGGTCAAAGCTCAAAGGTTTACAAAGGCTACAACGTAACCCGAAGAGCTTAAGGAGGCAACGAGCATGGAAACAGTAGCCGGAATTTTTGCATCACGCGCCGCAGCGGAACAGGCTGTCAGAGAAATTAATGCCCTGGGAATTCCAAACGACAGAATTGCGTTGTTGACGCCGGGTATGAGCGACCAAAAGGTCGAGCGGGCAGTACCCACTGACGACACCGAACAGCCAGGGATGGGTGCAGCAATGGGTGGAACCGTAGGTGGAGCAATAGGGGTAGCCGGAGGCGCGAGTTTGGGTGCCGCCGCCGCCAGCTTGTTGGTTCCGGGCGTGGGCCCTGTAATTGCGGGCGGAATTCTTGGCGCCGCAATTCTCGGCGCGGGCGGAACGGCAACGGGAATCGCCGCAGGCCAGGCGCTCGAGACAGAACTTGAGGGTGGACTGCCCCACGACGAGATATATCTTTACGAGGATGCACTGAGGCAGGGCCGCTCGGTGGTGGTCGCGTTTGTCGAAGAGGAAGGAGCAATATACTCCGTCCGCAGTGCGCTTGCCGGGGCCGGCGCGGAAGGTATTGACGAGGCTCGCGAGAATTGGTGGATCGGGCTCCGAGACGCAGAAGAAGCAGAATACGAGTCAGCAGGTCGGTCGTTTCAAACAGGTGAAGCCAGTTACCGCCGGGGCTTTGAGGACGCATTAAAAAAGCGTGGCAAAGGGTCTGACACGCCTGATGACTTCATTGCTTCACCTGTGGGAGCAGACAACGAAGCCTTTCGGCGCGGCTTCGAGCGCGGGCAGAGATATCAAAAGTCCCTGCGGGAGAAATATAAAGTTTGAAAGATGTGCTGCTCAACCTGGTTGTGCTGTTCGGAATACTTGGCTTGAGCGCGATCATCACAGCCTGGTTTGCACGCACGATGTACATTCGTTGTGTAAGCTGCGGCACGCTCAACGCGCGGCGACGTACGCAGTGTCGGGCCTGCCAGAAAACATTTTAATGGCGCGGTCCTTCCGAGCTTTTATTTCGTTCGCACTGCTGATACTTTTTCACACCGTTACAATGTCACAACATTCTCCTGATGCCACGGTCCCCGCCGAATGGCTCACCCATGCCGAGAAAACGGATTATCGCGAGACACCTCGTTACGCCGAAACCATTGAGTATTCAAAGCGACTCGATCAGGCGTCACCACAAATAAAGTTTCAGAGCTTCGGCAAGAGCGGCGAAGGACGCGAACTGCCGCTGTTGATCGCAACTGAGAACGGCACGTTTACACCGGAAGCCGCCAGGCATACTGGTAAGGCGGTGATTCTCATACAGGCCTGCATCCATGCGGGTGAACCCGATGGCAAGGACGCCGGCTTGGCGTTGTTGCGAGACATCGCGATTACAAAAACGCAGCCGGGGTTACTTAAGAACCTGGTCGTGCTGTTTATTCCGATTTACAACGCCGACGGGCATGAGCGGGTAAGTCCTTACAATCGGATAAACCAGAACGGTCCCACGGAGATGGGTTGGCGCACCACCAGCACCTATCAGAATCTCAATCGCGATTACATGAAGGCCGATACGCCTGAGACGCGCGCGTGGTTGGCGTTGTGGAACCACTGGAAACCGGATCTGTTTATTGATTGTCACGTGACTGATGGCGCTGATTACCAGTACAACATTACCTATCAGCATGAGCATCACGCCGGCGTTGCCGCGAGTGTGCTGGCCTGGGAAGAGAAGGTGATTGATAAACGCGTAGCCCCGGCGACTGAAGCCGCCGGAAACGTGGTCTCGTGGTATTTGGAGTTCATTGACAACCGAGACCTGCCGAAGGGTATTCGAGACTTTAATGGCAGCCCGCGCTTCTCGACGGGCTATACGCCGCTTAGAAACCGGCCCGGAATTCTTATCGAAACGCATATGCTGAAGCCGTATCGCCCGCGCGTTATCGGCACTTACGACTTTTTACGATTTACGTTGGCAGAGGTCAGTCGCGATCCGCAAAGCCTGCTGAGCGCAGTTCGTGAAGCCGATGAAAAGACATTGGCTGACGGTCGTACCTACGATCCTTCGCGCAGTTATCCAATCGACTTCGAGTTAAGCGACAAGAGCACGCCTTACAAATTGAGAGCCCTTGAATCTCACACAGAGAAGAGCGATATCTCGGGAGCGCAGCGCGTTATCTTTGGAACCAAGCCAGTCGAGTTGACGGTGCCGTTGTATAAGGATTTTCACGTGAAGAAATCGGTAGCGCCGCCGCTCTACTATATAGTCCCCAGCCAGTGGTCGAGTGTGATCGAGGTTCTGAAAGCACACGGCCTGGCGATTCAAACTACCAAAGAAACGGCCACGATTGATATTGAGAGCTATCGCTTTGTCGACGTGAAGTGGGCTGGAGGTCCTTTTGAAGGCCGGCTCATGCCATCGTTCAAGGTGGAAGTGGTTCGAGAGCGGCGCACGTTTCCCGCCGGGTCAGTAATTGTTCCGCTGGCGCAGGAAGGAGCGAAGGTTGCAATTAACCTTCTTGAACCGGAAGCGCCTGATTCTTTAGTTCACTGGGGATTCTTCAATGCAACGTTTGAGCAGAAGGAATACGGCGAGGATTACGTAGTCGAAGCGCTCGCGCGCGAAATGCTGGAGAAGAACCCTGCTTTGCGTGAGGAGTACGAAAAGAAACTCGCCGGCGATGCCGCCTTTGCTGCTAACCCCCATGCCAGACTGCAGTTTTTCTATCGCCGGTCGCCTTATTGGGACCAGGAGATGAACCTCTATCCGGTGGGCCGCATCGTTACGCCATTCAAACCTTAGTTTCAGGCGAGTCAGACCTGGAACTTAAAACAGTTTATTGTGTTAACGCGTCCGGGTGTTCTGAAATCTCCTCAATCGCACGACTACGACTGCGAATAGTGACTACAGCCACGCCGGCAAAGATCAGGGCGCAGGCCACGATTGTTCTTGAGTTCAAACTTTCACCCAACACCAGCGGTGCAATCCCGAATGCCAGCAGCGGTTGCAAATAGACATACACCGCTACGACGCTGGGCGACACGCGCGTGATAGCCCATGAGTTTAGATAGTAGGCACCGACGGTAGGAACAAGAATTATATAAGCAACCGCCAGGAACAACCCCGCTGAAATCGTTTTTAACCCTTCAGTATTCCAGGAATAAGCCGCCACGGGTATAGCCAACAGCGCGGCAATTTGAAAAATCCAGGTGATCACGTTGAGAGCGCCGTACCGTCGGAAGAGATTTCGTGAGACGGCCAGGTAAGCGCCGTAAGAAAAGGAGCTGGTAACGAGCAAGAGATTGCCAAGCGTTGTTTGCGCGCTGAAATCCGCCCGTAAAGGATCGACCAGGTAGATAACACCGGCGGCGGCCAGCAGGATGCCCAGAAAATGCCGCAGGGATGCTTTGTCATATCCGAGGGTTATGCTTACAACGAGCGCGAATACGGGAATAGTAGTTATTAGTAATGTCGAATTGATCGCGGTAGTTAGCGATAAGCCTTTCACAAAAATGAACTGATTAAGGGCAACGCCGAGTAAGCTTGAGAGGACCAGCCAGGCAACAACTCGCCGCGGCAGGCGCCGGAGGTCACCGAGCTTTCGTTGTAACAAACTGAAGATGAGGGCAGCGCCGAATATACGAAAGCAAACCAGGCTGGTGCTCGACATCGATCGCATTGCAACCTTGCCAAGGATAGGCCAGCTGCCAAACATAATTTGCACCGCCAGCAAAGCCAGATGAGGCGTGATGGGATGATCCTTGAGCGATGAGTTAGAAGGCATCAGTGGTGCGAATAAAAAGTTGAGTCGCAGCAAAAAAGGATCGGTCAGTCCGATCCTTCGAAAGTATTCCCAAACAATTAGTCAGTCTCAGACAACCAGGAAAAGCGGATTCTCAAGAATCTTCTTGAAAGTCTGCAGGAACTTTGCCCCGGTCGCGCCGTCAACTACCCGGTGATCGCAGGACATCGTGACGCGCATCATTTGGCGAATCACCAGCTCGTTGTTTCGCGCCACCGGCTTTGGCGACATTGCGCCGATTGCCAGGATAGCCGCTTCCGGCGGGTTAATGATGGCGGTAAATTCGTCGATACCAAACATCCCCAGATTGCTGACGGAAAAGCTTGCGCCCAAATATTCTTCGGGCCGCAGCTTGCGATGGCGGGCACGTTCAGCCAAATCGCGAACCTCGCCCGCAATTTCGCTGAGTGACTTTTGATCCGCCGCGCGGACAATCGGCGTGATTAGTCCTTCCTCGATCGCCACAGCAACGCCGATATCGGTGTGTTCATAATATCTGACCACTTTATCCTGAAACGAGGCATTGACCTGTGGGTGCTGCATAAGAGCAGCCGCGGCTACCTTAATGATGATGTCGTTGATGCTGATCTTCAGTTCGGGATCGAGCTCGTTTATTCCTTTGCGCATTTCAGACGCGCGATCCATTTCGATCTCGGTGGTCAGGAAGAAATGTGGTACCGGGCCTAACGAAGTCACTAAACGTTTGGCAATTGTGCGGCGCATCTCGCTCGACGGTTCATCACGATAAGCTGAGGCTTGCACGGTCGCCGATTTCTGGAAAGGGCTGGTCTCGACTGCCCGCAGATGTCTGGTCGGAGCTTGGGCCACGGCAGTGGTGGTTTTACCGCTAATGAGCTGCTCGACGTCGCGTTTAATAATTCTACCGCCGGGGCCGCTACCACTTACTGACCGCAAATCAATTCCAGACTCCGCCGCCATACGCGCTGCCAACGGAGAAACAATCAGACGGCTGCTCGATGCGTTTTCGGGTTGCGCGGCTTTCTGACTTCCATTTCCGGAAGCGTCTACCGCGACACCGGAGGCCGACGGTTCAGTTACAGCCGGTGGTCCAGGTTCGGGCTCTTTTGATTCTTTGGGCGGCTCAGGCGGAGCCGTAGCCTTTGGCGATTGGCCTGAGACAGACTGCGCAGTCAACGTGGAAATGTCTTCGTCAGGTTCGCCGATGATTGCGATCAACTGCCCGAGAGGCGCGGATTCGCCCTCCTGAATCAGGATCTTCCGCAACACTCCGCTACCGAGCGCCTGCATCTCCATGGTGGCCTTGTCAGTGTCAATTTCGGCGAGCGGTTCACCCATCGACACCTTGTCGCCCTCTTTCTTCAGCCAGCGAGAGAGTTGTCCCTCTTCCATCGTGGGCGAAAGCTTGGGCATGATTACCTGAGTTGCCATTCAACTTAGTCCTTTATTGGTTGTCCGTAGTCCGTAGTCGTTTTCTCAATCCGATGGCAGCCGCGAATCTGAAAAAAGATCTGACGACAACTCACGGGGCGGACACCTGAGTCGCTTTTACAAATATGCAACTTCGCGAACCGCCGCGACAATCTGATCGACATTAGGAATTGCCAGATCCTCAAGATTTTTGGCGTAGGGCATCGGCACGTCGGCTCCTGAGACGCGCTTGACTGGAGCGTCGAGATAGTCAAAAGCCCGCTCATTGATTTCTGAACTAATCTCGGCCGCAACTCCGCAGAAGGGATGCGACTCCTCGGCGACTACCACTCGATTTGTTTTCTTTACGGACTCGATGATCGTGCCGATGTCCAGTGGCCGAATTGTCCGCGGGTCGATCACTTCGCAGGACACTCCCTGTTCCTGCAAAATATCAGCAGCCTTTAACGCAATGGGAACCATTAATGACCGGGCCACGATGGTGGCATCCGTTCCTTCTCGTTTTATGTCTGCGACACCTAGCGGAATAGTAAAATCAGGATCGTCAGACACTTCGCCCTTCTGTCCGTACATTCTCTCCTGCTCAATGAAGATCACCGGATCGTCATCGCGAATCGCGGACTTGAGCAGGCCCTTCGCGTCTCCCGGCGTGGAAGGCATGACTACCTTCAGGCCCGGAAAATACGCGAACCACGACTCAAGTGCCTGTGAATGCTGAGAAGAAACCTGGAATGCTGATCCACCAGGTCCTCGGAACACAATGGGGATCTTGAACTGGCCACCGGACATGTAGAGCATCTTGGCGGCGGAGTTAATAATCTGATCAGTCGCGAGGATCGAGAAGTTGAAAGTCATGAACTCGACGATCGGTCGTAACCCTGCCATCGCGGCGCCGACGCCGAGTCCCGCAAAACCCAGTTCTGTTATAGGAGTATCGATGACGCGCTTGGGGCCGAGTTCTTCAAGCAAACCCTTGGTAACCTTATAAGCCCCCTGATATTCGCCAACTTCTTCGCCCATCAGAAAGACGTCTTTATCGCGCAGCATCTCCTCGCGTAAAGCTTGATTGAGCGCCTCGCGCATGGTTACCAAAGCCATTTAATGAGTTCCTCTTGTTACGAATCTCGTCCGGGAATTAACTTTTGCCGGGTTCGATGGGACTGGCATAAACATCGGTATGCAGTTCTTTCGGATCGGGAAAAGGACTTTCTTCAGCAAACCGTACCGACTTCACAACCTGTTCCTTAACTTCCGCTTCGATCTTTTGAAATTCGGAGTCAGACAATACGCCCTCTTCTTTCAAGCTGGCGGAAAAAAGCTTGAGCGGATCGCGTTCCTGATGCCGCTCGATCTCAGCGCGGGTACGGTAGTTTCCGGGATCAGACATTGAGTGTCCCATGAAGCGATAGGTGCGCACCTCGAGTAGCGTCGGTAGATATTCCTTGCGGGCACGCTCGACCGCTCGCAGTGTCGCCTCTCGCACGGCCAATACATCCATGCCATCGACAAACTCTGAAGCAATATCGTAAGCACAAGCCTTCTGCGAAATGTCATGCGAGGACATCGCGCGGGCCAGCGACGTTCCCATCCCGTATTGATTGTTTTCGCAGATGTAAATGCAGGGAAGTTTCCAGAGTTGCGCCATGTTGAGGGACTCGTGAAAGGCGCCCTGGTTGACTGCTGCTTCGCCAAAATAACAAAGAGTTACCTGATCGGTGCCCTTGTATTTTGACGCGAAGGCAACCCCTGTCGCCAAAGCGATCTGTCCGCCCACGATCGCGTGTCCGCCAAGGAAATTCACTTCCTTATCAAACATATGCATTGACCCGCCCTTGCCCTTGGAACATCCGGTTGCCTTGCCGTAGAGCTCAGCCATTACCGACTCGGGGGTCATGCCTTTGGCAATCGCATGGGCGTGTTCGCGATAGCTGGTCAGAACGTAGTCATCTTTGCGGATTGCCGAAATAGAGCCGATGGCAACAGCTTCCTGGCCGATATAAAGATGACAGAAACCACCAATCTTGCCGGCGCTGTATATTTCGGCGGCCTTCTCTTCGAAGCGACGAACGAGAAGCATCTGATGATAGATATTAACCAGCGTTTCGCGATCAAGATCAGCGAGCCGGCTCTTTTGCGCCTCTTTGACTTTCTCAGGGTGCCTCGCGGCTCCCGGGCTATCTGAAGGCTCTTCATCCATCACACCAGTGGCGCTCGTATCTTCAGCACCCAAGCGGGAGGCCTCTGGCGTACGTTTTCTCATTTCGTAGTTTGACTTTGCCACGGGCTGCTTTCGACTGTTGACCGCCATTTAACGGCGGTTTGCAAACAGGAGTTCAGATTTTGTCGTGTTCAAGACAGTGGGAGGGATTATACGCGAGGATTGTAACGACGCGCAAAACCAGTCTTCTAAATGGAACGCGAACGATACCTTGCTGGACCGCGCAGTAGGAGAACAACAAAAAGCGCACCTCGCAAAACTAGCGAGGTGCGCTTTAGGAAAGGGAAGTCGCCGCCTATCTGAAGGCGTCGATTGTGTTAATAGGACTGTTGGCGAGGGTAATGACGGTCTTGCGCAGGTGCTTGTTGCTTTGCATCTTGCGGGCGGCCGCGGTCAGAAGTTCTTCCGTAGTTTCGCCTTCTTCAGGATAACAGGCCACGCCGATGCTGAGGCCAAGTTGCACCATCGTGCCGGTGCGCACTGAAAACTTCTGCTCTTCGACCGCATTTCGGATTCGTTCACCAATGTCAGCGGCCATGTGCGTCGATGCCATAGGCATAATGGCGACAAACTCGTCCCCGGCATAGCGCGTTAGAATATCCATCTGACGAAGTTCTTTTCTGATCACCGCTGCGGCACTGGCCAAAACGCGATCACCAATCGCATGTCCATATTGATCGTTGATGCCCTTGAAGTCGTCGATATCCATACTAACCACCGCCAGCGATTCATTGGTCATTCGCTGGCACTCCGCGATTCGCTGTTCAAGCATCATGTAGAATCCGCGGGCGTTTGGTAGCTCAGTAAGCGGATCGGTGAGGGCGCTTTCTTTCGTCTTCTCGAAGGTCAGCGCATTGTTGAGAGCGCTGGATGCATGCTGGCAAACAGACTCAAGCAGGCGGACATGCTCCGCGGAGTAAGAAGTCCGGCTCTTGGAATAAACCGTGATCGCGCCGAAAGCGCCATCCTCGCGCAGCAAAGGCGAAACCAGCACGCCTCGATAGTTTCTGGCTATCTCTTCAGGGATTCCCACCAAATCGAGCTCAGGCGATGCGTTACACATCGAACGAGCGTTTGCGATAACCCAGCCTGTTATACCTTCACCGACAGTCACTCGCCGGTATCTAAAAATGTCGGCGTCTTCGCCGGCTGCGTGAGCTGCCGCGGCCTTTCCGGATTTTTCGTCGACCACAAAAATAATGCAGGTATCGAACGGCACAATTGCCCGAAGCTTGTTGGAGACGAGCGAAACAGTGTCGTTCAGGTTTAGGGAGGAACCAATGGTCTGGGCAATCTCATGAAGGGCAAATACTTCTCGCTGAGCTTCAGAGATTGTTCGGAATCCAACGTCGTCGTTAACCTGTGTTCCCATGATGTTGGAGGCCAGCCCGGCATCCGGTCTTGTCTTGGTAAGATAGTCGTGGACAGCGATTTCCGAATCAACCTGCTCCTGAATGTCTTCGGCGGCTATCAGTAGATCGAATTCTTCTACGTGCTCGATAAATACTTCCACCACCCGGGGATCAAAAGCGGTTGTCGACATGTTTCTCAGAAGGGTTAGTGATTCTTCACGGGTCATTCCCTTACGGTAAGGGCGGTCACAGCGAGTCGCGTCGTAAAAATCTACGACTGAGATTATTCTTGCAACCAGAGGAATTGCTTCACCGCGTAATCCCTTCGGGTAGCCACTACCATCCCACTTTTCATGGTGGTAGCGAACGATGTCTTCAACTGGATAAGGAAAATTAACCCGCCTGAGAATGTCACCACCCACAGTGGGGTGGATTTTCATCTTTGCAAACTCTGCTTCGGTAAGCTTCCCTGGTTTGTTCAAAATGTATTCGGGCACGGCCAACTTGCCAATGTCATGGAGCAACGCTCCGGCAAAAAGAGCTTGCAACTCTTTGCCGCCAACGTTGAATAGCCTGCCCATCTCTGAAGCATATATCTGTGTCCGGCGAACGTGGCCGTGAGTAGTTTGGTCTTTTGCATCGATCGCAATTGCCAGCGACTCAATCGTGTTCATGTGAATCTTTGCCATCTCCTCGATGTGCTCGCGTTGTCCGGCCTCTGCGCGGCGCACTTCGTTCAATCGCTTCTCATTGAAGCGATACAAGAGATGGACGAGAGCAGTAATCAACATGCCGAGAAAGATGAAGGGTAAGCCTGCACCGTGTAACGCAGCATAGAAAAGAACGGCGGAAGCGGCGCCCGCAACCTGAGTAGTTAAAGTCCAAACTATGCTTTCCTGAGAGGGTAGAACCAGAGGCTCTCCGTCAACAACCTTGAGGAAATAAACTGTCGCCAGCGTGCTCAAGGAGTATTGCAGCACTGCGAGGATGCAAAGCGGCACCAACACTGCATTCACCGGAAGAGTTTGACCCGAGCTTAAAAGGGAATCATCCGCGAAGACAGGTACCAGCAAGCCGTAGCAGGACGCCGAAATGAACGTTGAGGTAACCGCTATTGCGGTTGTAAAGAAAGATTCTTTCCTACTTGCGAGTCCGTAAGTGGAGACGAGACCAACAAGGGCAGCCAGCAGGGTGGCCGGCCCTGCACTGCTTGCAGGTGGCACCGCATAGAGAATGATCGCCAGGAAGACAAACGCATCAGCCACTGACTTTCGACTCTGACTCACGCCGACCGTGCTTGTAATGGAAACGGTGAAGCGACTCGCTGCGAGCGTCAGACCCACAAGCACTAACCATGAGAGCAGCCCGGCACTCGTTAGGAGAGGCAATCCGAGCGTAGACACCAGGGCGGAACAAACGAGTAACGACCCAAGCGCCGAGATCCCGATCAGGAAAGCTTTGCTTTTCCAAGTCCTTTTGTCAGTCATTTCGATGAGAAGCCCCCACTTGGCAGGATTAATGAACCTGGGCGTGAACCAGCCGATTTGGAACGATGTGAAACTATCAGATAACTTGAAATGGGTTTCGGGAAGCGCTAACGCCATTGGCTATTTGCCAACATCGTTGGGCACTGCAAACGATAGCTTTTTCAGTAAGTTACGTCAAGTACCAATGACGGTCTGCACAGGTCAGTTTGAAGGGAGCGGGCAGATCATGTAATCGAGTCGCGGTCAAGCTGATAGAACTTTAAGCGAAACCCGCTCCAGCGCGGCTAGTTAGCAATTGTGAGGCCAGTTCCGATGGGTCTATTGTCGGGGTCTTGCAGACGAAATGTTCGCAGAGGTAAACGGTGGCTTTTCCGTCAATTTGGGGCCGCTGGCGGACGAGGGGAATCAGATCTCTTGCCTTGGTATTGCTGGGAGAAACCGTCGCCACAATCTTGTTAGGCAGATAGCGGCTCCAGATCTCAGCCAGCAGGGCATCAGTCTCTGGTTGATCGAACTCTGCGACCAAGGCGATTTCCTTTGGGGAGCCGACGTAGAAATCGAGCGCGCAGAGCAGGCGACCAAACCCGGACGGGTATCGCTGAACGGTAGTAGCCATCAATCGCAGGATAGTGCCTGCCCGTCTTTTGTGGTCAGCATTATCGGTAAGTAGGCCGATCCGAAGGAGAACCTCCGCTGCGACTGAGTTACCCGATGGCGTGGCATTGTCGAAGAAGTCTTTGGACCGAACAATAAGATTTTCATGGCTCCGGCCGGTGTAGAAGAAGCCTCCATCTTCATCGTCCCAAAATTCGTCAATCATTATCGTTGTGAGGCTTACCGCTTCTTCGAGCCATTGGAGTTCTCCGCTAGTCTCAAATAACGTCACCAATCCATTAATGAAAAATGCGTAGTCCTCGAGATAGGCATTGAGCTTTGCATGACCGTCTTTGTAAGTTCTCAATAGCAGCCGGTCGCCTCGCAGATTGTCGAGTAAGAACCGGGCATTTTTCTTCGCTACGTTCAAATAATCGGGCCGGTTGAGAATTGCCGCAGCTTCCGCAAAGGCGGCGAGCATCAAACCATTCCAGGCGGTCAGAATTTTTTCATCTCTGGCAGGCTTCACCCGTTTTTCCCGACTTGCAAATAGTATTTCGTGGGACTTGGCAAGAGCTTTACCGAGTTGTACCTCCGTCACCCGCTGTGAGACTGCGACCGTCGGCAAATCTCGCGTGATATTAAGAATATTCTCTCCTTCAAAGTTTCCTGCGTCCGTCACATTGTAGTAAGCCATGACGAGGGCAGCATCGCGTTCGCCGAGTAGTTCCGCGATCTCACTTTTGCTCCAAACGAAGAATTTCCCCTCGACTCCTTCAGAATCTGCATCCTGCGTCGAATAAAAACCGCCGTCGGGATCTGTCATTTCACGTACGACATAATCGAGAATTCCTTCCGCCACTGCCCGCGCGGCCGGATCGTGACTAGCCTGGTAGTAATGCAGGTAGAGGGAAGAGAGCAGGGCGTTGTCATACAACATCTTCTCGAAGTGTGGCACCAGCCAACGCGCATCTGTGGCGTAACGATGAAAACCACCGCCGAGTTGATCGTAAATCCCGCCTTGAGCCATCTTTCGGCAAGTATTCTCGACAATTCGCAATGCTTGCGGGTCTGCGGTTCGATAATACGTGTGCAGCAAAAACTCCAGACTCATCGCGGGCGGAAACTTCGGTGCGCCGCCAAAGCCGCCGTTCGTCGAATCGTAACTTCGGATCATCCCGCGATAGGCGGCGTCCAATAGTTCGGTAGTGAGCAACTCGCTTGACTCGAGCGCGGTCGCCGCGCGTTTCAACTCGCTAAGTACTGATGCGGCTGTCTCCTGGACGTCAGCCGAGCGCTCACGGTATGCATCCGCAACGCTGATGAGTACGCGCGGAAAGCCCGGCATGTTGTAACGATCCTCGGGAGGAAAATAGGTTCCGGCGTAGAACGGTAGTCCTTCAGGCGTCAGGAAAACCGTCATCGGCCAGCCGCCGTGATGTGTCATCATCTGCACGGCGCTCATATAGATTTGGTCCAGGTCCGGTCGCTCCTCGCGGTCAACCTTAATGTTAACGAAGTGCTGGTTCATTAACCTGGCAATCGCCTCGTTCTCAAAAGACTCGTGCTCCATTACATGACACCAATGACACGCAGAATAGCCAATGCTTAACAAGATTGGTTTCTGATCGCGCCGGGCAATCTCCAGAGCTTCTTCACCCCAGGGAAACCAATCGACTGGGTTGTGGGCGTGCTGCAAGAGATATGGGCTGGTTTCGTTTATAAGATGGTTTGTGAATGCGTGTTCAGTCACTAAAAACTCTCAACCTCTTTTAGGATTTATCCGATTCTATAGTGTGACGCAGAAAGGCCGAAGTTCCAAACGAGGCGGTCTTTCTGCATGATGTAGGGTTGTTATTTTCCAGAATAACTAAACAGCTTGCGATCGGAGACTCAATGCCGCGATCAATCCTTAAACCAATAGGGGGTTTGCTTGGTCCAGGTGTTACCGGGATAGTGCTGATGCAGGAAGTCGTAAGCCGCTTTCGACCATTTGCCCGTTTGTTTATCAGTGCAGCTATAACGAGTGCTCTTTACCGCCAGGTGCAGTGCTTCGGGAACGCGGGGGTCGGCGGGGTGACTGGTGGCCCACTCGATAACCTGCCGGCAGAGATAGTTTGGCGCCGCTCCAAAGGAAGCGAGCACCGCATATTCTTTCGCCGCCGTGGCTCGTTGCGCAGCTGTCAGAAAGTTTGGACTTATCTTACCTGTACCTCCGCCCGAGTCCTTCTCAGTTCTTGGCTCAGCGAGTGCGGCGGCACACCACCAATTATCTCGGTAGGAATCCTGTTCGTTGAGAGGAGTTCCTCGACCGCTTCCCGAGTCGACGACGGGCTCTAACCCTGGGAATTTCAACCAAGCGTAAATAGCCGAAAACTTCTTTCCAGCGGGTTCAGGCATGCTGGTGTAATCATTGAGTAGAGAGGACATTTCCGGAACTAACAACTTCAGCGTTGGCGCGAGCGCCGTGGCTGTTGCGTGATTACCAAGCAAGACGGCTCGCAACCAGGCTGCCTGCGCCACATCGCGACGTAAATGGTCGGGCAAGCTTTTATTGGCCGCAGCTTCCGCTAGCAATGCGACCGGCAGACCTCGGTTCAAAATCTCCGCCGCGTCGGAATCGAATAGGACCTTGCCTTGAATCCGCTGAGCATCAGTTCCTAATTCATCCGCTTCCACTGGAATTTCGGTGCCATCTTCGTCCCAGCTAAAACCGGCAGGCATTCGCTGCGAATAGGTCAGGAAGTCTTCGAGGTTGCTCGAAACCGTCATTCGTTGGTGAAGGAACAAGTTAAGGGCAGATGCGTTGAAAGTTGCGCGTTGCTTCTGAAGGAGGGTGTCAAGCTTGATGCGGGCGTCAACGGAGCGGCCCGCCGCGATGTCCAGCCTGATGCTGTGGAATGAAACGGACGGGAAAGCTGGCGACGATGCGGGAATTTTTGCAGCGGCTTGCTGAAGCGCGGCCGTCTTAACATTCTGGGCATTCACTTTGGAGAGTGCAGCGACAAGCCAGGGTATCGAAGACGTGGCTTCCCATTGCGCCACAGAATGATCAACCGCATCTGCCTCATTGGATTGGAGCGTCACCACCCAATCGGTCAAGTCATCGGCGTGAAGCACGGCTGGCTGGACAGATACCTTTTGATGGTGAGCTTCGTCATCTCCTTTGAACTGGTCTATCAGGACGGTGTAGTCCCAGAGATCTTGTTTCAGGTTCGCAGAACCATGCCCGCTCGCCAACGAAAGCGCCAGCTCATGCAATCTCTCTTCCGGATGCAGCCGGAGGCGAACAATACTTAGCAGTCGCTTCGAATCGAAGTGAGACGTCTTGAGTTCCTGGTTTGCCAGGATCTTGTTCAATTGCTGCTCCGCTTCAGCGAGCGCCTCTTTCCTGCCTTCGTCCGGACCCAGACTCGCTTTTCGAAGCAGAGTGCGAGCCACGAGATAGGGAGCGGTGCCATGCCAGGGGGATTTCGCGTCGAGGGCAATTGAATCAAAGATTGTTTTAGCCGCTGCGAAGTTACCTGCATAAAAATTTGCGGCAGCTTTTTGATATTGTCGATCGGCACGGAACAATGAATCGGCGTCGGCCGGTAGGTCGGAGGGAATGGCCTGTCCTTCTGAACAGTTGGCAAAGACCTGGTCCTGCGCCTCGACCCATTGTTTAAGTGTTGCACTGTCTGAGCCAAATTTGGATATTCTGGCTTCGAGGGTAGTGGCGGCCGTTTCAAACGCGTCGTTCTGGCAGTTTAGATAACTTTCATACTCGTTCGGCTTTTCCCGGTTGCGAAAAACTCCGATCTTCGGCGCCGCCGCCACTCCGGAAACTTTCTGGCGAGCGTCGAGCCACGCCTTCACGGCCTGCTCCTCGCCTGAAGCCCAGCTGTGATTCAAGCGTTCATGCCAGAGATCGACGAGCGCTTGCTGTTCAGTCTGATTAAATCGTTCGCCTTTAAAGTATCGATAGGCGACGTACAGATATGAACGCGCGTAGGAGGGCTGGACGATGCCTATCTCTCCGGCGGCAAACTTTTCGAGCGGATATTCGGGATGTACGGAAAAGGAAAAGACGGCATTGAGCGAGAATGGGCCACACGCGAAAGCTAACGGCGCTTGCAACACGATGACTGCCAGCAAGGCGATCGCGAATGCTGACCTTTGTACTTTGCGGTTCATCGCGGATCTCATCGCTCGTAAGCCTCCAATGTTTTATTAAGGGCGTCAGGCGTCCAAACGCGAGGATTAAAAACGTAAAGACGTTGAACTTGCGGTAAGTGCGCCAGCGGTTCATCGGTTGATACTCCAGCGGTTGTCCGGCAAGGCGTCGAAGTGAAAGTTTCTCCAGCAGCCAGTCCCGAGAGAAACTGCTTTCGTTCTACGCCCATACGAAACAACATCGGCACCGCCTCATCCACGGGCAAATCTTCCAGCCAGTTATCGCCCTTGCACCATGACGCGAGGGCGGTTATCGAGAGTGCCGTTGACGGCGGGAGTTTACCGCGAAGTTGGGTGAGCAATTCACGATAGAAAGCGCGCTCACTAGCAGTGGCATCGAAGTCAACCTGAACCATGACGACATTCGGAAGGGTGCCAAGCTCGGCTATTGTCGAGGCAGTTTCTGTGATTTGTGCGGGAGACAGGGCCGGCCGCCTGGAATACTCAGGTGAAGTTTCGGATTCGATTCGGGCAACTGCAGCAAGGCGCGCGCCCGGCGGCAAAGTGAGAGGTTGGAAGCGCGGGCGACTAATCACGCGGTCACCACGCAGATAAATCGTCTTTGCCAGAAATGCTACCCCGACTCTCTCGGGATCGATGAAGTCAAGTCGTTCCGGTCGCTCCCAGGCCCAGAGAATTGTCGTCGGAAGTTGAGAGACTCGGCTCGAAGAAGTGGGAACGCTTGAGATCAACTCCGCCTGCTCGTGCCGCTGAAACCTAAACGCTGTCAGGAGCAGCAGCGAAGCCACGGGCAGAACTATGAAGACAATTTGGATCCGGAATCTTGAAGGGTTCTGCATAGAAGTCGGGGCAGTTTAACTCAGCCCGCGCGAAAGTGTGTGACAAAAAACAGGAGCCCTCGCGGACCTGCCAGAGGCTAGTCTGTCTTACTTTGTGGAGTACAGATGCAGCTTGAGCGATGAGTTACTCTTATTAGCGCCGTGGCCTTTAGCCCGGTGACCAGGTTCTGTGGAGGAAGGTGAAACCGTTTAAACGGTAATAATATACTTGACGAATCAACTCCCGTTTGCTAAGATGCTCTCACTATGGCAAACGAAACCGAACCCAAGACGCTTCAACAGGCAATCATTTACTTCTCCAACCCGAAGAATTGCCTTAACTACCTTGCGGCCCGTCGCTGGCCGGATGGCGTGATGTGCCCTACCTGTGGTCGTGATGATGTCTCGTTTCTGGCGAACCAAAACAAGTGGCAATGTAAGAGTGCACACAAGCAACGGCAGTTCTCGGCAAAGGTGGGAACGATATTCGAGGACTCCCCGCTTGGCTTGGATAAGTGGCTGGCGGCTGTTTGGATGATCGTCAACGCGAAGAACGGTGTTAGCTCGTATGAAATTCACCGCGCTCTCGGCGTGACGCAAAAGACCGCTTGGTTTATGGAGCATCGCATCCGGCTCGCGATGCAGAGTGGATCGTTTCTGAAAAAGATGAGCGGACAGGTTGAGGTTGACGAAACTTACATCGGCGGCAAAGCGCGAAACATGCACCGTTCGGCTTTGGCGAAGCGCGTAGACAAGTTTGCGACTCCGTACACTGGCAGAAATCAGAACATCGGCAAGGTTGCCGTCATGGGTTTGCTGGAACGCCACGGTGAAGTCAGAACGATGGTTGTGGAAGGAACCAAGCGTCGGCATCTTCAGAGCGAAGTCCACAAGCATGTTGAGCAAGGTTCGACCGTTTACAGCGACGCTCTGCGCTCGTATCGCACTCTTAGCGAGAACTACATTCACAACGTGATCAACCATGCTGAGACTTACGTTAAGGGGAACGTTCACACTAACGGAATTGAAAACTTTTGGGCGCTTCTCAAGCGGTCGCTTGGTGGTACCTATGTATCTGTCGAACCGTTTCACCTTTTCCGATACCTTGACGAACAGTCATTCAGATTCAATACCCGCAAGGGCAACGATGCTGAACGTTTTCAGCGAGCAATGGAGCAAATTAGCGGCAAGCGTCTTACCTATGCAGAACTAACGGGTAAAGACGATGTCGATGCCAGTACGTCGCACTAAGTACCGCGCCGCTTACCGGACGCGGAAGCGCGGGAAGAAGCGGTCGAGGTAGGCCGCTTCTTCTTATGTTTGACCTTTGTCCGTTTTTCTTCTTCTAGCTTCTTTTGTAACTCGTAGTAAGGGACTGCTAGTAAGCCTCTCATTACCTTATCGAAGTTTGAGAATTGCTCGGATGGCTTTTGTTTCATCTCAGCCCTTCCATTTTGGCAGACTCAGTCCAACTTCATTTTGTCGTCAACTAATTGCTCCATTGTCACGTCAGCAAGCCTCGCATATTTGAGCAGTACCAGGAGCGGCGGCTCTCGTTTCCCGCCCTCATACGCTGAAATATTCGTCGGATAGAGCGGTTCATCCTTGACGCTTAACTCCGCGATCATCCCAGCTTGGGTTAACCCCAGCCGCGTTCTAATCAATTTCAATTTCGCGCCCAGCTTCTTAGGCCGGGAGCGATATGACCGCCCCATCAGTTTGTCCCTTCCCTTGAGGAACAACGCGATGAGGCGTCGTTACACTTGCCTAATGGCCTAAATAGGCATACGCTCTGCCTTGCCGTTCGAGTTGTCCTGACGCCTTGCATCAGGACGGGCGGCATTAACCAGTTTTACCTCTCAGATAATTCATAGTTCCTTTCGATCTTAACATAGGTGAGCGCGGCTCCCAGTAAGCAACGCGGAGGGTGAGCGTTGCTAAGTCCGTGCTCCCTTAGAGAGCGGTAGCGCACGAGGACACGTTGCCGCTCTCACCTTCCATTTTCGGCGGCTCGATACCTTGTCGAACTTCTCAAACTGAGTGTCTTCTTTTTGTCATGGTCGCTCACTAAGAGAGGGACGCATGTCCCTTGGCTTTAACGTCGTTAACCATCCCTGTTATGCAGCTAACAGAAATCCCAACTAGTGTAATTGCCTCGTCGTCAGTAAGTACCGCTTCGGGGTGGTTAATTGGATTTCGATGAAGTTTTGTAAACTGCTCTAACGCGGAAACCACTTTAGAGTCAGCCCATTTACGTACTTGATCAATATAACCTTGCATTGCAAAATCATTTCCGCTGGGAGTTTTTGGTCGAGGAGCACGGCTACTTAACACGTCATAGTAACTACGCAATGCGGATTCTAGACCACGAGCCAAATGAAAACCCGCCGCAGTTGAAACGTTGAACGCGAGACATTTTCCCGCCTCATGAAATTCATTACGAACGTAATCGGTAACCGCAGTTTTGGAATCAGGCGGCAATAAGGATTCGCCGTTCTCGATCAGAATGGTTGTAGAGTAGGCGCATCTATTCGGGACAGACAGAATATTGATTTCCCGCGAGTCGTGGTCAAATTCCCGCTCGAAGTCTTCCAACAAGGTTTTCATCCTAAGACTTGCCTCGCCAGTCATTACCACGGTTTCATAGTCACCCTTGGCTAGGCAGTCTGCCGCTTGACTATATAACTCACGGATTTCTTTGAGTAGTTCCCTTGTAGCCTTTCGGGTTTTAGGGAAGGGCACTTCTCGCGTTTCGAGTAGAAACTTTGATAGCCACTGATGCTTACCGGCGAGCGTGCCCATTGCTTGCATCGGCTTTTCATAATGGCGTCTAACGGTTCTCATTTCTTTACCAAGATGGTAGAAAAGGATGAGGTTTAGCTTGTTCATTAGTGGGAGCCCCCTAAGCGGATAGCAGAATGAGCCAAGCATGTCAGGATGCAGGCATGGCTCATCATCCCCTTGAGAGTCTGATTCGTCAAGTATATTATTACCGTTTAAACGGTTTCCTCGATTCCAAGGTTCTAGGGTTCACCGGGCTAAAGCCGCGGTGTTAATGAGAGAACAAACCAACTGCATCATTAGTCTTCCAGACCTTTCTTCGGTTTGCCGCTGTTCCTTTGCTATACTCACCTCAAACTGAATGGCCATTCATTTTTGACATTGAATCCAAGCGTGAGCAGGACTAACTGATGGAACGCGAAACTTTGGAAATGGATGTGGTTTTTGTCGGCGCCGGACCGGCAAATTTGAGCGGCGCTTATCTTCTTGCCCGGTTAATCAAGAACCACAACGAAGCGGTGGCGAAGGGCGAACAGCCGGGCGAGGCGCTGGGCGAAATCGAGATCGGTGTTATCGAGAAGGGTGCTTCAGTCGGCGCTCATATTCTTTCCGGCGCGGTCATGGATCCACGCGCGTTGCGAGAGCTGATGCCTGACTTTGTCGAACAAGGCGCTCCGCTTGAATCCGCGGTCAACGAAGACTACTTCCTTTATCTAACTAAGAACCGCGCCATCCGTTCACCGATCACTCCACCCCCGCTCAAGAATCATGGGTACTACATCGTGTCGCTCAATCGCCTGACGGCCTGGCTGGGGGAGAAATGCGAAGAGGCGGGCGTGAACATCTTCCCGGAGTTTCCCGGAGCTGAAGTGCTTTATGACGAGAATGACGCAGTTGTTGGCGTCCGCACCGGCGATAAAGGAATTGATAAGGAAGGGAAGCGCAAGCCCAACTTCGAACCCGGCGTTGATCTGATGGCGAAGGTTACGGTCCTTGGCGAAGGGCCACGCGGTTCGCTAACGAAGCAATTGGTCCAGCGCCTCGGTCTCGATGCCGGACGCGAGCCACAGGTCTATAGCATCGGCGTTAAGGAGCTCTGGGAGTTGCCGGACGATCGCTATCCCGCCGGGCGGGTAACGCATACCCTTGGCTTTCCTTCGGATACGCAAACGTACGGCGGCGGCTGGATCTACGGAATGCAGAATCGGATTTTGAATGTAGGCTACGTAACTGGTCTCGACTACAAAGATCCGCTGCTCGACCCGCATGCGGAGTTTCAGCGTTTCAAACAACATCCGTTTCTTACACGACTACTTGAGGGCGGCAAAATGATTCGCTATGGAGCGAAGACTATAGCCGCCGGCGGCTATTTCGCGATGCCGCAGATTTACGCAAACGGAGTTTTACTCGTTGGCGACTGCGCGGGATTTCTCAACTCGCAGCGGTTGAAGGGAATTCACTCGGCTATCAAGAGTGGAATGCTCGCAGCGGAGACAATATTTGAAGCGCTATTAGCGAAGAATTACTCAGCCAAGCAGTTGCAACGTTATGAGCAACTGGTTAACGAGAGTTGGATCATTCCCGAGTTACGCAAAGTGCGAAACTTTCATGCGGGTTTCAAGCATGGTCGCTGGTTGGGAATAATGAACACTGGCTTTCAGTTCTTCACCGGCGGCCGGGCCTGGGGTTTGTTTGATCGCACCAAGGCAGAAGCCGGCCACGAGGAAATGAAGAAGCTTTCGGCCTACGGATATCGCGGCGACAATATCGAGCAACGCTATGAAGGACTCAAGTTTGACGGCAAGACCGCTTTTAATAAGCTAACGGACGTTTACCATGCCGCAGTGGGCCACAGCGAAGACCAGCCGAGCCATCTGCACGTGCTGGATACAAATATTTGCGCGACGCGATGCGCGGAAGAATATGGAAATCCCTGTCAGCGATTTTGCCCGGCGGCGGTTTATGAAATGGTTGACGATGGCGGCAATGGCAGACGGAAATTGCAGGTGAACTTTTCAAACTGCGTTCACTGCAAGACCTGCGACATCATGGACCCTTACCAGATTATTAACTGGGTCACGCCTGAAGGCGGTGGCGGGCCTGATTACAAGGGGATGTGAGCGGATTGTTGTGATCTGAGAATTTGAATCTCAGATCGAAAATTTGAAGAGGCTGGATCTGAGATCTGAAATTTGAGATCCCAGATATCAGAAGCTATTCTTCAACGCCATCGTTCGTCTTGCTAAAGTTCACGCGGCCCTGCATCACTTCTTCCAAAGCAATACGCGTGTTCTTGTGTTTGACGGCATCGATGTCGATGCGGGGGCGGGCGCCGCGCTGCAATTGTTTACTACGTTTCGCAGCGAGAATAATCAAACGATATTTCGAATCGATCTCGGGTGCCGGCGTCTCTTCAGTGGTTGCGTCAGTCTCTTCTATTAACGACATTACGGTTGCTGCTCCTCGGGGTTAGTAACAAAGTTTTATTAGAACAATCATCAGGCTATAAGTCTACCCTGATTGCGAGTTTGGTATTTCATCCTTGGTAAAAGCTTCTACTACCCGCCTTACCTGCGCTTCCTGCCGACTAAGCCGAGCTCTTTCGGCATGGACTATCGCGGTCATTTGATTCGCGGCGCGATCTAAATCGTCGTTGAGGATTACGTACTGAAAAGCCGAGTAGTCCTTCAATTCGAGGTGAGCGTTGCGTAGCCGCAAATCGAGCTCGGCCGGCGAGTCTGTTCCGCGTGCCTGCAAACGCTGTTTCAAAACTTCAAAAGACGGCGGCAGGATAAATATGCTTACCGAATCAGCCATCAGTGAGCGAACACTGGCAGCGCCTTGAACGTCGACTTCGAGAATGATGTCGCGGCCTTCGGCGATTTCGCGAACGACTTGCTTTCGTGCTGTGCCGTAAAGCTTGCTGTGCACATGTGCCCACTCGAGAAAGTCACCGGCAGCCTCCATCTCCTCGAATCGATCTTTGGTTACGAAGAAGTACTCGCGGCCGTCCAGTTCGCCGTTGCGGGGCGCGCGCGTGGTGAAAGAAACAGAATAACTAAGATTCGGTACCTGCTTCAGCACTCGTTGAATCAACGTGCCCTTACCGCCACCGGAAGGGGAACTAACCACGAAAAGAATGCCGCGCCCTTCATTTGTTTCGGTGGCGACCTTGGTTTGGAGACCACGATCCTCTGGTTCACTCGACATTCTGGACCTGTTCGCGAATCTTTTCTACTTCGGCTTTGATGGCCAGTGCTGCTTCTTTAATAGCCAGATCGGTTGATTTGGACAAGGTGGTGTTGGCTTCGCGGTTGAGTTCCTGCAGCAAGAAATCCAGCATCTTGCCGGTTTCGCCCGTCGAGTTCAGGGCCTCACGAAACTGCATTAGGTGACTGTGCAGGCGTACCATCTCCTCGCTGACGTCGCTTCGGTCGGAAAGATATGCGACTTCCTGGGCCAACCTTCCCGGATCTATTTCGACGAGTTGACCGTTGCGGCTCAGTAACTCGCTTATACGTTTCTGTAAACGAGCACGATAAGCGTCGACCAGTCCCGCCGCTGCGTTTTCAATAATGGGAACCAGCTTTTCTATGCGTTCGATCCTTTCGGCCATCTCGCTGCGCAGGGCCTCACCCTCCTGGGAGCGCATCTTTTCCAATTGATCAAGCGCCTCGGCCAGGGCCTTTTCGATCCCGGCAACGACTTCGTCGCTCAGACCTTCGCGAGAGGGCTGGAGGGCCCCCGGCAGACGGGCCAGTACGTTGATGTCCAGTTCACCGCCAATATTGAATTCCGACTGCATCCCGCGGAGAGCATTGACGTAGCCCGCGATCAGTGGGCGGTTAATTTCATATGCGGTCTGCGCTGTTTTTTCGAAGTTGATACTGACATCAACTCGGCCGCGTGAAAGCCGCGTACTAATCTGCCGCTTGATGACAGGCTCCAGCGAAGACAGCTCACCGCTAAGCCGCAGGTGGACGTCGAGAAAGCGATTGTTAACAGTTTTCAGATCGACAGAGACGGCAAAGTGCTCACCGTCTGCCGATCCGCGTCCATATCCAGTCATTGATTTCATAAAATAAAAAGTGCTTTGAGCTTCGTGCTTTGAACTTTGTGTTTTGGGCTTTGGTTTTAGCTTTTGGTCTTAGGTCTTAGGTCTTAGGTCTTAGGTCTTAGGTCTTTGATCTTTGATCTTTGGGTCTCTGGTCTTTGGCCTTGGTTTTGGCTTTGGTTTTCTTGAGATCTGAAATTTCAGATCTCAAATCTCAGAAACCAAAGGCCAAGGGCCAAAACCAAGGCCCAAAGACCCCAGACCAGTTTTACGTCACGCTAACTTCCTCTTCTTCATCCGCAAACTGCAATTCATACAAGCGTCGGTACTGCCCACCCTTCGCCAACAACTCCGCATGACTCCCCATCTCCGTTATCCTGCCGTTTTCCATTACCACGATGGTGTCAGCCCGCCGAATAGTTGAGAGGCGGTGCGCGATAACAACTGTGGTGCGGTCACGCACCAGATTAGCGATAGCCTGTTGCACGAAACGTTCCGACTCCGCGTCGAGGGCAGAAGTGGCTTCGTCGAAAATCAGTACCGGCGCGTCGACTAAAAGCGAACGCGCGATCGCTAGTCGTTGCCGCTGTCCCCCCGACAGAAAAGTGCCGCGTTCACCAACGATGGTTTCATACTTGTGCGGCAGTTCCATAATGAAGTCATGGGCGAACGCGATGCGGGCCGCCTCTTCGATTTCTGCCTGCGTTGCATCAGGCTTTCCGTAGGAAATGTTGTGACGAACGGTATCATTGAAGAGTACCGTCTCCTGAGTGACCAAAGCTATCTGCCGCCGCAGACTGGATATTTTAGCGTCACGAAGGTCAATGCCATCCCAATAGACGCCGCCGGAGACTGGATCGTGAAAGCGCGGCAAAAGCTTCGTCAGGGTAGACTTGCCGCCGCCGGATTCGCCCACCAACGCCACCATCGCTCCTGCCGGAATCTCCAGACTAACCTCGCGCAGAACCGACCGCTCCTCATTTGCATAGCCAAAGGAAACGTTTCTCAGCTCGATCGCCCGCGTCAGAGAAGGAAGATCACTTGCGTCTTTCTTCTCGACCAACTCGGCATGCTCATCCATGATTTCCCAGACGTGATGAGCCGCGGCCAGCGCCTGTTCCATGCTGTTCTGCAAGCGCGAAAGCTTGCGCATCGGGTCGTAACTGCGAAACAGAAAAAAGAGGAATGTCGCAAACTGCGCGAGGTTCATGTGGCCGGAAACGATCTCACGTTGACTGAAGAACAGTAAGACGACGATGAAGACGACGCCGATCATTTCTATAGTCGGCGGCGCAAACCCGGAAATCCGCGCGGTCCTCAAATTCGCGCGCACGATTCGCTGGGCCACCGTAGTGAAGCGGACCGACTCGCGCGCCTCGCCGCGATATGCCTTCACAATCGTTTGGTTCGACAACGCTTCCTGCGCGGTATCGGTCAGTTCCTTGTTACCTTCAAAACTTTCGCGCGAGAGGTTGCGCAGTGCCGTGCCAAAACGCGCAGTGAGTACGGCAACTATCGGCGCGATTAGGAGCGACCCGAGCGTCAGTCGCCAACTGTAGTAGAACGAAGCGGTGAGAAACGCGATCAGCATAAAGCTCTCACGCAGCATGTCGCGCAAGGTGCTGGTCACTGCCACCTCGATGGCGGCTGCACTGGTGACCAGCCGCGACACCAGGTAATTGGTGCGATGACGTTCAAAGAAACTTGCCGACTGATTGAGCAAGTGGCCGTAGAGATCTTGACGGAGCTTCAAGACGGCCGATTGCCCGACGCGGGCCATCAGGAAAGTTGAAAAGTATTCGGCCACACCTTTGGCGAGTGTGAAAGCAATCAGCAGGAGCGAAATTGTCTTCCAGGCTGCCAGACCGGAGTCAGGAATCAGACGTTGGAGCCCGAAGAGAGTTTGCGTTCGCTGGCCGTTGCCCTTGGCGAGCGCCTGATCAAAGATGGGTACGATCAGCGAACCAGTCGCGATTTCGAGGAGACTCATCAGGAACATCGCAAACGTAGCCAGCGCAAACGTCTCCCAATGAGGCTTGATGTATCGAAGCAGTCTCTTAAGATCGCGCATCGGCAGTTGCAAATACTCTTGGGGAACGGATTCTCAACGATTCTCGCCGCGAAAGCCCTGAGCAGTCCCTGGAAGGTTAGAAAACGGTTGTAAAACTAAAGGAAAACTATACGTATCCGCGCGCGATGGCGTCAAGGCGGAGGAATTTGCAGCGCTGACCGGCTTCGAAATCGATCAAGCGATTTGCTGGGACCGCGGGCGTCCCGCCCGCAAACGCGCCGAAGGCGCGCAGTCTTTTGTAAGTGTCCCCATTTTCGTTTTCGCTCCTTCGGCGTTTGCGGGCGGGACGCCCGCAGTCCCAGCAAATCACTTGAGCACGGCTACGGGCATTGACGTTTGCGTCTGATCCACTGAGCCCCGCTGCTCGTTATGCGGAGAATATCAATCGGCGGTCCAACATCGTCTCCCTCTTCATCGATTTCCATCTGGATAAGCCGTTCAACGCCAACGACGGGTTGAACTCGCGCCAGAAAATCCATACTGCCTCTCTTCCTGCTGAAATTAGCGATGGCGTTAGTTTTTCCGATCGCCAGATGAGTGCAGGCGTCAGTCGTCTTCTCGCAGCTCTGTATCTCACCGGCCCTTACGGAAAGCACTCCCGAAGGAGATCTCCGAAGATGAAAATCAACACCAAGAATGAGAGGCGTTTGACCTTGAATACCGACAAAGAGTAGTTGAAGAACTGTGGGCTTGTTTGCATACCGCCGCAGCCCATTCTGACTCTGGTCCCTAAGCATATCGTTGAGCGCTTCCTCGATGAAGGGAACGGCCAGCTCAACCTTGCGCTGAATGGTTCCTGCGCGTCGCGACGCCTGAACAATGACAGACGTAACATCCACTTCACCGCAGGGACCGCTGCAACCGAAATAAAAGCCATCGGCCTTTTGAATCTTGCACACCAGTGTGGAAGTCACCCCGACCAGGCTTCCCGAAGGGTCAAACTCTGAAATCTTCCGTTTACTGTCAGCCCCTATCACGACTTCATGCGGTCCGAGGGCTGCGACTATGGATGTTTGCGCTCGAACCACCGGGACCACAAGAACAAGGCAAGTCCACACCTGAAGGATGACCCCGAGTGTTGCAGTGATCTTAGCCCCGCCCTTCGGGATCGAGTTCGCCGAAGCGTCTGGCGTCGCCTCAGCAACGTGATGAAGAATGCTTAATGACCTCACGTGTAGGTTCATTCAGTCGCTCCGCGTCGAAAACTCAATCAGTTGGCGATGGGGCCCGAGCGGCAGGCTTATATCACTAATTCCGGAGGGCAACAAAGTTTGCCTTGTCAGGTCCGTTGTCCTGGTCGCACGCTGAGGTTAGGCAGGAAAAGAATTTTAATTAGGTCTCTATCACGCTTTTCTTAGACCACGCCTCAAAACTGCGCTATACTTCTCAACGATATTCCCCAAATACCGCTAAGGATCGAGAGAACTTGGGACAGCCATCACAAGTAGCGAGCAAGTTTGCCGGGAAGAGACTTCTAATCGTTGATGACGAGACCGATATGCGGCTGCTCCTGGCGGAGTACTTTCGCCGGCTCGGCTTCCAGGTCGAGGAGCGCGAAAGCGGCGCGGCAGCCCTGGAACCCGCAACCAGCGGCAGGTTTGACTGTTTCATCTTCGACGTTTCAATGTCCGGGATGTCCGGCTTCGAACTGTTAAAACGTATCCGGGAACGGGGGGTGCAAACCCCGACGCTTTTCCTGACGGCCCACGACGCGCTCGATTACAAGGTGGCCGGCTACGAGGCAGGCGCCGACGACTATCTGGGGAAACCATTTAGTCCGCGCGAGCTTGAGCTTCGGGTCGAGGCCCTACTGAGACGCACCAGTACCGTCCAGCCAGACTCGGATGGTGAGCGAGTGCAGGTTGGTGGTCTCGTAATCGACAAGCGACGTCATGAAGTGATCAGGGAAGGCGAGCGCATCGATCTTACGCCGCTTGAGTTTCAAATTCTGGAATTGTTGGCCTCAGAACCCGGACGCGCCTGGTCTCGCAACGACTTGCTCGACAGAGTTTGGAGCACCGAGTATGAGGGATACCAGCGCAACATCGATCCGCACATCAATCGACTGCGCAAGAAGCTGGAAACCGATCCCAAGAACCCGCGTTACGTGCTTACCGTTCGCGGTGTCGGATATAAGTTGAACGAAGCTCCCTGAGCCGGCCATTCTCAAGTAGTGTCATTACATCCAGCAAACATAAATTTCACTCTGGGAAAGTTCCGCCTGTTGCTCTTTGCGGCGCTGGTCATTGCGCCCTGTCTTGATTTGAGGGCCAGGGCGCAGCAAGCCACGACACGTGAAGTTGTCTTCCCGGTCTCGATCCAGTGGAACAGAGAAAAAGATGTTAAGAGATATCGACTTCAGATTGCGGCTGATGAAAAATTTCAGAATGTGTTTCTCGACAGACGCGTTGTTGGCGACCGGTTTGTCGTGAGCGAGCTTTCGGCAGGTTACTATTATTGGCGAGTGGCGCCGGCCGACTCAGAGGTCGGCAACTTTTCGCGCCCGGTACGATTTTTTATTTCAGGCGGAACTGTCATCCCTGTGCGCCTTTCGAATCGCGCGACCAGGTCGCACTCCTAGCCGGGGGTCGCAGAGTTTATATTCGGAGTCGTTGGTCAGATAATCAATGTGGCGCGCTTTTATATTCTTGATGGTGCTCTGGGCGTTCCTGAAGTTTGTGCTGCACAAGGGCGGTTACATTCATATGATCCTTGTAGCCGCAATTTCAATCGGCGTTATCGAGCTCATCGCAGAACGCAAGAATCGATATCATAAGGCTGCGGACGACTGACAAAAGCACACGATTTAGATTTCGTTTAGTTAGGCATCCTCCAACCGCCTTAGGTTCTGAGATCTGAAATTTCAAATCCAAAAACCTAAGTCAGGCCGGTTTGTTGAAGCTAAGACGTTAAAATCCTGTCGGTACTGCTCCGGTCTGTGAACTGCCAGCCTCTAGTAGCTGTTTCGCATCAGTAAAGCTCAAAAACTCAGCGCTATCGCTGCCGGCCCTATCTGTGCGCATCCCGCACAGGCTTGACCCTGCTCCTACCCCTCGGCAACAATAAAAGCCGTAGTTGCATCAACTAATTGAGACTTCTCTCGGCAAGGGCCAGCTATTGGCTATAACTATTCACAAGGAGTTCTTTTTATGTCTTCTCGTCCCAATTCAGCGCGAATCGCCGTTCTGATGTTGCTGGCATGCGCCTCAGTTTTTGCTACCACGGTTTTCGCCCAGAGCGATGTTGCGCGACGCACAATTGCTGTTACCTATCCGCTTGATGAGACGATTGAAGTTAAGTTTCGGGGCACTACTTTGCTGCCGCGCTTAAAAGGCGAGGCGAAGGTGAAGCGGGCCGGCCGTAGGGGAACGCGGGTTGAACTGGCAATAGACAATCTGCCGCGCGCAAACGAGCTGGGCGGCATCTACACGACCTTTATCCTGTGGGCCATCTCCCCTGATGGCCGGGTTGATAATCTTGGTGAGATAAAGAGAGGTGGCAGTGCTTACATCGCTTCAAAGCTGGACGTCACCACGCCGCTTCAGACCTTCGCGCTGATCGTAACCGCAGAGCCTCACTTTCTAATGAAGGTGCCGAGCCGCATGGTCGTATTGGAAAACATTGCCCCACTGCGACCAGGCAAGAGTCAGGTTGAAACGCTCAACGTGCAGTACATCGGCAACTCAAGTGACTATTTCAGGGACCCGCGCGTGCCTGAGATTGCCTCGACGGATTACAAAGAAATTCCTGTCTCGTTACTCGGCGCCCGTCAGGCCGTCAATCTTGCTCGCTTCGCCGGCGGCAAACAGGATGCGCCAGAAGAGCTACAACAGGCCGAAGACGATCTACTCGCGGCGGAGAAAGCCTTGAGATTCAATCAACCGACCGCGGACGTCGATGTGCTGGCACGGAAGGCTACTTCATCGGGAGCGAAAGCTGAGGAGATGGCAGCGTCTCGTCGCGTCGCGCGCTTGCGACGCGAGGATATTCAGCGTCGCGACGAAGCGTTGCGCAGCGCGGAAAAGACGGCTGACTCAGCTCAGCGTGAGATCGAACAGCTGCGCGCCGACCTCGATAAAGAGCAGCGTGCACGGGAGTCGGCTGAAAGAGATATGGAGACTGCCAACCAGCAGTTGCGCGAGCAACGCAGCGAAGTAGCTCGTCTGCGCGACGAACTTCAGACTGTGCGCTCGGAAGGCGAAGCCGCCAAGATCAATCTCGCTCGTCTCGAGGGCGCCAAGCGCGCCGATGACGATCGCCGTGAGGCGGAGGCCCGGGAGCAACAGCGACGCGCTGCTGAAGTGACTCTGAAGCAAACGCTGGCTAAGTATGGAACTGTGAAGGAAACATCGCGAGGGTTTCAACTCTTGTTGCCGGAGTCGATTTGGAGTGGGCCACGCGCGGCTGTTTTAGTATCCGCGGCGGCAGCAAAACTTGAACCGCTGGCGGCGTTGCTGGCGAGCAATCCTGACTACCAAATTGTGATTGAGGCATATACCGACAGCAAAGGCGATGAAGTGTCGCTGCAGCAACTGACGCAGGATCGCGCGCGTCAGTTATCGGAGCGCTTTCAAGCGGCAGGTGTTGACGCGTCACGAATGCAGGCCAACGGCATGGGCGCGGCAAATCCGCTGGCGGCTAACACCACTCTGAGCGGCCGGGCAAAGAACCGCCGCACGGAAATTACGTTCACGGTGCAGCCGGCGTCGGTGAGCAGTAGACAGTAGACAGTAGACAGTAGGGCAGAAGGCAGAAGGCAGGAGGCAGGAGCAGGAGGCAGAAGGCAGGAGGCAGAAGGCAGAAGGCAGAAGGCAGGAGCAGGAGGCAGAAGGCAGGAGCAGGTGGAACTGGCGGGGCGCCTGCAGTGCTTAGAAGCAGAAACCGCCAAACGCTTATGCTCCTAAATGACAAATGACAAATTATGACAAATGACAAATGAAAAATCTCAAATGACAAATGGGCTTCCGTTCAACATTTTTCATTTGTGATTAATCCGAAACCCGCTACTGCCTCCTGCTCCTGCGGCCTGCCTCCTGACCATAAATGTCCCCACTAGAAGTCCTACAACTCGTCGGTTACTCAATCGGTGCAACTTTACCGCTGTGGATGGGAATTCAACTCATTTCCCGCCGCCGCCGGTTGAGCCCAATTGAACGCGTCCTCGTTGCTCTGGCGCTCAGCATGTGTGGCTGGCACAGCAGCAACCTGGTCGTCACGTTACATGGCCTCTTTGGATTTGGTTATAGCCCCGGAATAGTTACGGTCCTGCGTATTGCAGATACGATTGCGGTCATTTGCATCGTGTTTTGCTACTCCTTCCTGCTTCACGCGCACATTTATCTGTGGGCCGCCTCAGCCGAGCGACCGCTCAAAACAAGCGAGAGGATCCGGATCTACGCGTCATACGCACCACCGCTTTTCCTTCCGTTCGCAATCTACAAGATCTGGACACATCAGTACGCACCCATGCTGCAACGGACTCACCTTTTTGTGATTCCGATGGCGGTTTGGATTACTTATGTGTTGGGCTTCATCGCCGTCACCGAATTGTTGATTGCGAAGCGGACGCCAAACCTGAGCGAGCAGCGGATCATGCGCACGCTCGCTGCTTCGTTTGTCTTCATTGGCGTTGTGATTCTTGCGGCGTTGGCGCTGGGCCTGGGCGAGGGCACCCAACTCGGGCTGTACCTGAAAACTCTCGCGAACCTGGGATCGCTCTTGCCTTCGGCGCTGCTGGCTTACTACATCTATCGCTACCGTTACCTGGAGTTGATCATTGAAGAAAGTTTGATCGTGGCTAGCTTCGCCGCGGTCGTGCTTACGATCTACATCTACGGCATCCGCACCATTGGCGACTGGGTGACATCGCATTATGGCGTACGCGCGGGCGTAGTTGAAGCCCTATTGATCCTGGCCCTGGCCCTGGCGGCAGCGCCGATGCGAAGTTGGTTGGCCCAGCGCTTTCACCGGTTGTTTGAGCGCGAGGCCGCGCTCTACCGTCAGATTGTTTCGCGCATCAGCTCGCACGCCGGCCGTTATCAACAGTTGCCCGACCTGCTCGATTTCGTTGAACAGCAAACCACTAGTGCTTTGAAACTTCGTCGTGTTCGTATCCTGGTCGGCTATCGTCGAGGCGTCCCGGGGATCGGGGAGACGCAGCAGAACAATCGAGACGGGCGGGACTCAGAAGGCGACGCCGTCGATGCCTCTTTTGTGATGGCTTACGCGTCAAACGAAGCCTGGGTCGAGCAGGTTCTGGATTTATCAAGCCGGGATGATTGGTCGCCGGTCGAAGGCGATCCACAGCTTGAGTCTCACGGATACACAATTGCCTATCCGCTTCGTCGCGAGGAAAACGTCTCCGGAATTCTGCTGGTCGACGCGCCTTCGGCGAGTTTGACAGAGGACGTTCGTTCGGTGTTGGAAATACTGGCCGGACAAGTGGCGATAGCGATTGAAGACAGCCGGCTCGCTGAAGAAAATGCGCGCCTCGAAAGGAAACTCACCGAACGCGAACGCCTTGCGATCCTGGGACAAATGGCTGCCACCGTCGCGCACGAGATTAAGAACCCACTCTCGGCAATCAAGTCTATCGCCCAGGTCATGGGCGAGGATCAGAGCCTCAGTCATGAGTACTCGCGTGATTTGAGTTTAATTGTCGGTGAGACTGACCGGCTGGGACGGAGCGTCACACAACTCCTGAGCTTTGCCCGTAAGGAGTTACCGGCCGAACTGCCCTCGCGATCAGAACAACTGATCCAGTCTGTAGTCAGGCTATTTCAGGTAAGCGCTGAAAAGGACGGAATCCGGTTGACCACAAAACTAGAGAAGGATGAAGCGCTTGAGGGCTCAGCAGTCTCGGCGTTAAGGGTTGCACTTTCAAATCTCCTGCTCAATGCACTACAAGCCACGCCGGCGGGCGGGGAAGTGACTATCACACAATTGACGGAAGGCGATGATCTTGTGATCTACGTTCAGGACGGTGGGCCTGGAATACCAGACGATCTGCGGCAACGAGTTTGGGAACCTTTCTTCACTACCAAGCAAAGAGGCACCGGCCTGGGCCTGGCGATTGTTCGCAAACGGATGCAGGAAGCCGGCGGGATTGCCCGGCTGACCGCCCGCGTTAATGGTTCGGGCGCGCGGTTTGAATTACGCGTGCCGTTGAAGCGAGTTTGAAAGCGCCTTTGGCGCTTTAGACCAATCGTTCGCGGAACTTTCCGCTAAAGCCGGCGTGTAGTTAACGATTGCCGGCCCATCGCAATTGATTGTCGAGTCGGCAGCGCGTGCCGAGCACCAGCTACAGCACGCCCGCTCTCCTTAATCCCAAACGCTTATGAAACTTGAAGGAGATACGTCTATGAATCTGCGTCGAAGTTTATCAACAGCATTGTTTATGTTTTTGTTTGCTGTCATGGCCGTTTGCAGTCAGCCAGTCTTTGCCCAATCCTCAGGGACCGTTACTCAAAGCGACAAACAGGAAGACGAAACCAATCTTGATACTCAACTGTACCTGCTGGTTGCTACCAACCAGGAAGTAGCCGACACGAAGTTACCGGCGGCGCTTGAATCGGTGGTAAAGCAGTTGCGGCCATCGCTGCCGTTCAAAAATTATCGTTTGGCGGCAACGTTAATAAACCGGGTTAAGAACAATGGACGTCTCAATCTCAAATGGATTGGCGGTCCGTTAGGGGTCACTACCGAGCCGTCAATCAATCCGAGCTTCAATGAGTTTAAAGTGAACACCGTCAAGGTGATCACCGACTCGACGGGGCAGTCGGTGGTGCGCATGGAGGGCTTTGGCTTCGGCGCCAGGATTCCCATCCAAACAGGCGCGGTCGCTTCAACCTCTGCGACGGCGCCGATCTTCAACTACGAGTCCACCGGTCTGAACACCGACATCAGCATGCGTGAGGGCGAGCCGGTGGTGGTAGGCACGCTGCACGTCGGTCCGTCGGGCGACGCAATCATCCTGGTCATGTCGGCGAAACGCTCAAAGCAGTAAGGCAGAAGGCAGAAGGCAGAAGGCAGAAGGCAGTAGGCAGAAGGCACTAAGCAGAAGGCAGTAGCAGAAGGCAGTAGCAGGAGGCAGTAGGCAGAATGTAATCGGACGTCACGTCTTGGTCGACCGGTTTCTGCTTAGCGCCGTCTGCTTAGCGCCGTCTGCTTAGCGCCGTCTGCTTAGCGCCTTCTGCTTAGTGCCTTCTGCTTAGTGCCTTCTGCCTTCAGCCTCCTATCGTTTGGCACGCGATGCGCTAGGGAAATTCACCCGTAAGGTTCTAAACTGATCGGAAGGGTGAAAAAAGATAAATTGCGACTATTGATTGTTGATGACGAGGAAGCCGCGCGCTACGGCATGCGGCGCGCCCTGACGACATTTGGCTACAACGTTTCCGAGGCCGATTCCGTCGAGGCGGCCCGGATTCTGGTGCGACAGCAGGAGCCCGACCTACTGCTGCTCGACGTGAATCTTCCGGGAATGAGCGGCCTTGAGTTTCTGAAGGAGCTAAAGGAAACCAATGGGTCGAGCAATCAAAATATTTCAGGTGACGGAAATTCAAGTGTCCCCCTGGTAATCATCATTACCGCCCACGGGTCAGAGCGCATGGCTGTCGAAGCAGTCAAGACCGGGGCCTACGATTACCTCTCAAAGCCTTTCGAGTTGGATGAGTTGCGGCTGGTCGTCAAGAATGCGGCTGAGACGATTGCGCTAAGGCGCGAGAACGTTTCGCTGCGGCGCCGTATCGAAGCCGAAGCATCGCAACGTGGTGCGCTTATCGGCGACTCCGCCAGTATGCAGCGCGTGCGGGCGATGATAGATAAAGTTGCTGAGACCGATGCGACGGTTTTGGTGCGCGGTGAATCCGGCACCGGCAAAGAGTTGGTTGCGCGCGAAGTCCATGAAAGAAACAGCGCCCGCAGCAAGGGCCCGTTTGTAGCAGTTAACTGCGCCGCGCTCCCTTCCGAACTTATCGAGTCAGAACTTTTTGGTCACGAAAAGGGCGCGTTCACCGGGGCTGCGGGACAGCGCAAAGGCAAATTTGAGCAAGCCAACGGCGGCACTTTGTTTCTCGATGAGATTGGCGACATGAGTTCCAACGTGCAGGCGAAACTCCTGCGCGCGTTGGAAGAGCGGCGCATCGAAAGACTGGGCGGCAACGAATCGATCCCCGTTGATGTGCGCATCGTAAGCGCCACGCATCGTCCGCTTGAGCAGGAGATTGCCGCAGGAAATTTCCGGGCTGATCTTTTTTACCGCCTGCGAGTAGTGACAATCGATATTCCGCCCTTGCGCGAGCGTCGCGAAGACATACCACAACTTGCCGAGACATTTACACACGCGGCTGCTGAACGCTACAACCTGCCCCTTCGACAAGTAGGACAAAGCGCGCTTCGCAAATTGGTTGATTACGATTGGCCGGGCAATGTGCGTGAACTGAAAAACACTATCGACCGCGCGGCGATTATGGCTGAAGGCGAAGAGCTGCGTTCGGAAGATCTGCCGGACGAGATCATGCCGGGCGTCCAAAGGGCAAAGGATAAAGAGGAACAAGCTTCCGGCGATGGACTGAGGGTTCCATTCACCGCCGACTTTCGCGAGGACCGGCGCGAGTTCGAACGTCGCTACATCAGCCGTTGTCTCGAACACACCCAGGGCAATGTAACCAAGGCTGCTGAGATTTTGGGAATGCACCGCCAGTCGCTGCAGCACAAGCTCCGCCAACTCGGCCTCGGCCGCCGCTATGTTTCTGTCGGCGCAGATGCGCAAGAAGACTCTGAAGAATGAAGAGACTCTTAAGAATAATAGGAGCGGGGGCAAGCCCGCCTTCCCAGCCTGAGGGATCTTCCCGGTCGATCCCTTGAGTTTGGTTGAAGGGCTCTCGATCTTCGCTCATTAACGTCGACGAAAGTAATCTCTCAGGTTGGGAAGGTGGGCTTGCCCCGCTCTTTGTTTTTAACCCGCTCTGCTAAACTTTCCTCAGCAACAACATTTTTGCTTCAAGAGGGTGACTGCATGAAGGCACGCATCGACGCAATCATTCAGCGTAATCAGGCGGAGTATCTTGAACAACTGATCCCGCAAACTGATCCACTTCTGCGGGAGATGGAAGAGTATGGCGGCGAGCATGGCGTTCCCAGCGCCGATCGTGAAGTGGCGCTATTTTGTGAAATTACAGCCCGAGCAGCGAACGTGAAACGGTGTCTCGAGATAGGCATGGCGATTGGTTACACGTCGCTTCATCTGGCACGGGCAGTAGGCGAGGGCGGTTTGATAGTAACCATCGATCCAAGCGACGAAATGATCAAGGCGGCCGAAGGCTATCTCACGCGCGCGGGCTTGCGCGAACGCGTCCGCATCGAACGCGGTAAAGCGCTGGACGTCATTCCGCTCCTCAAAGATACTTTTGATCTGATCTTCATCGACGCGCTGAAGGAAGAATATGCCGACTACCTGCGACTGTCGTTGCCGAGGCTGCGCAATGGCGGCATAGTTATAGTTGATAATCTTCTTTGGGGCGGGCAAGTCGCCGGTGAGATTCGTTCAGCCGACCAGAAAAGTTCGACAAACGCACTTCGCGAATTCAACAAATATTTCATTAACCATCCGAAGTTGCGCGCGGTAGTGCTTTCAGTCGGTGATGGCTTGGGTTATGCGGTAAAGATTGCCGCGGAAGGCCACCACCGAGGACATGGCGGCGCCTAGCTTTTTGGGAGTGCGCTGACCTGTCAGCGCTTTGGTCCGCGGCGGCTTGACGCCGCTTTGTTCCGCAAAATTCAATTCTAATCAGGCTGCGACAGGTCGCAGCCGACTAAAGCGCTGACGGGTCAGCGCACTCCAAAAAGTGATTCTTAAGGACAACGCCGAGACTCGAACTGAGGCGGCAGAAATTATCGCTGCCGGCGGCGTGATCGCTTTCCGCACCGACACCTTCTATGGCCTGGGCGCCGATCCCTTTAACTCCAGTGCAATTCAAAAAATAAGACTACTCAAGGGCAGGGAAGATGAGAAGCCGATCTTGTTGTTGATTTCAGACGAGAGTGAGGTCGATCGCTTCATTCAACAGGCTGCATTTTTCAAACTGGTCGCGCGCAAACACTGGCCGGCTCCCCTGACACTAATTGGCGTATCGCGCCCTGAAGTGCCATCAGCGTTAACTGCGAGTACGCACAGCCTTGGAGTCCGCCTGCCGGATGACCACAACGTGCGCGCTCTGGTGCGTGCGTGTGGCGGGGCGCTGACGGCGACGAGTGCAAATGTTTCCGGACAGCCGCCGGCGCGCACTGCGAAGGAAGTTGAAAACTATTTTCCGACGGGAATCGATCTGATCGTTGACGGGGGTGAAGTGACTGCTACTGAAGCTTCGACTGTTTTGGATGTCAGCAGTTCAGAAGTACGCCTGGTTCGCGAGGGTGCGGTCTCGCGTGAAGAGCTCAGGGAGTTGTTATAGCGCGTATTGACTGATTTCGCTTTCCTCTGTGCCACCTTCGTGTTCTCTGTGTCTCCGTGGTGAATCGTACTCGGCAAGTACACACCACAGAGGCACAGAGGGCACAGAGGACGCACAGAGAGATCTCAACCTCAAACCACCCTTCCGAATACTCGTACGAGATCCATTTTAATTACTAGGTTTTCTTAAGATTCCTTCGCCCAACGCCTGTCGTTCTGTCTTAAAATCAACGATGAAACCTAAAGCATTCCGAATCGGAGTCGTCACATGTTTCTCATTCGCATCCCGCTATTACTGGCAATCTTCTCCCTCCCCTTGATCGCTTCTGGTCAGTCCGGAAATTTTGAGATGGTGAAACTCGCGGAGGGAATCTACGCGGCAATTCGAACTGAACCTCCCGGATTAACAGTGAACGGCAACAGCGTTTTCATTATCAACGATGACGACGTGGTTGTTGTCGATACAACTTTGACGCCGGGAACGGCGAAGGAAGAGTTAGCGGCGCTGCGGAAGCTAACCTCGAAGCCGGTGAAGTACATCATCAACACACACTGGCATGACGATCACATCATGGGTAATCAGGTGTATCGCGACGCGTTTCCGGGTGTCGAGTTCATTGCGCATGCAGCCACGCGCGATTACTTGCCGACCACCGGGTTGAGGAACCGCAAGTTGGCAATGTCGGAGCAGGGTTACCCCGGCTTCATTGCCTTCCTCAAGAAACAACTGCAGGACAACCAGAGCGTATTGGGCGGCCTCATGGATGACGAAGAACGCGCCACATATGCGAGCGACATCAAGATTGCCGAGAGATACATGGCGGAGAATCCGGGTGTCGAGATCGTCTTACCCACAATCACGCTCACCGATCGGCTGACGCTACACCGTGGCAATCGGATCATCGATATAAGGTACCTTGGCCGCGGGCATACCAGCGGTGATCTCGTCATCAACTTGCCTAAAGAGGGAATTCTAATCGCAGGCGACCTGGTGATCTGGCCGGTTCCTTATGTCGGCAACCCGCAATCACATCCTGGCGACTGGGGCGCGACGCTGGAGAAACTCATGGGTTTGAATCCAACTGTCATCGTGCCGGGACACGGGCCAGTCCTGCATGACAACAGCTACCTTAAATTGATGACGCGACTATTTGCGTCGATGAAGCAGCAGGTTGCGGCAGCGGTTGCTCGCGGAGAGACTCTTGAGCAAGCGCGCAAGAGCGTGAACCTTGACGAGTTTCAGAAACTATTTGCCGGCGAGTCTCGGATGAGAAGAAACGTTTTTAGCAACTATGTTAAGGGAGCTGGCCTGGCCGCGGCGTACAGCGATGCCACAGCGACGAAATGAAATCTAAGATCTCAGACCTGAGATTGAAGGCTAATTAGTCAGCGTCAGGTCTTTTACAAATCCCCAATCGCCGCTGGCATTCACCTTAATGTTGCCTACCTTCTTCTGGGCGATAACGATGTTTGCCTGATACCAAAGCGGCACGACCGGAACATCGCGGGCGACAATCTCATCAATCTTCGCATACAAACTTTTCGCCTTTTCGCGATCAAAAGTATTAATGGCCTCCTCGATCAGGGCATCAAGCTCCTTGTTGCTGTAGCGACTGCGGTTCCTCGAAGCGCGTGTCTCGGTCGGTATCTCAGAAGTTGCGAAAAGGTCCTTATAGAAAATTGGATCCTGATTGCCCCCCACCCACTGGCCGTAAAAAATTTGAAAGTTGCCGCGACGCAGTTCGTCAAACAAAGTATTCAGTTCAGCAGTCTCGATGCTCACCGGAACGCCGACGTTCTTCAAATAGTTTTGAATGACGCCCGCGTAGTTCTTCGCGGACACGCTGCTGCCGGATACTTTGAAAACTACCGGCTTCGCAAACCGCATCAGGGGCCCGTCGCCGTCCGGGTCTTTCAGGCCCGCTTCGTCCAAAAGTTTCTTAGCCATCGCCGGATCGAATGAATAGTGCTGACCGGAATGATAGGCCCAGGACTCTTCCGGCAGGATTGAGTGGGCGATCTTGCCCTGCCCTAACAGCAGATCTCGGATCAATCCTTCGCGGTCAATTGCATATGCGATTGCCTGTCGGACCCGAACATCATTGAGCGGCGGCTGGCTGCAGTTAAGCGTTAGCAGATTCAGATTTGAGCCGGGGAACTGAAGCACTTGTAGTTTCGGATCCTGACCCAAAAGCTTGACGGCATCAGGCAAAAGGCTGGTAGGCAGCGGCGCGATGTCGACACGCGCGGAACGAAGCTCAGCCTGCAGGGCATTCGTGTCAGAAATCACGCGCACGCGCACAAGCGGTATGTGTGGCGCACCGTCCCAATAATCAGGATTCGCCGCCAGATCAACCACCTGTTGCGAGCTATCATAACTAACGAACTTAAACGGTCCGGTACCCAGCGGTCGATCGTTTTGCGTCGCATAACTATCCTTGGGAATCATCGCGACCGGAACAAGATTCGGTAGCAATCCAGTCCACGGTTTTGTAGTTGTTACCACCAGTGTGTGCGCGTCGGGCGCTTCCACACTCTTGATGAAACTCTTGCGTTCGGCGCCGGTGCCTTCATAGAAGCTGGCAGACTTCGCGAAACTACTTGAAAAAACCAGATCAAGCGTGTACTTCGCATCAGCCGAGGTGAAAGGTCGGCCATCGTGAAACTTCACCCCATCGCGCAGGACAAACGTGAACGTGACGTTGTCATCAGCGCGTTTAATCTCTGAGGCCAGCTCGCCGACGTAGTCAAACTTCTCATCTTTCTTCACCAGCGAATTGAACATCAACGTGCGGACGCGTTCGCTCGCGGCATCCACGGAGGGCGAGCCGATGGGATCGATGGTGCGAATGTTGTCGCCCAGAGCCATAACAAACGGACCGCCACTATGATTGCGACGGCAGCCGGCCGGCAGCGATAGTGCGAGCAAAAGCACCAGCAAAAGAGAAGCGAACTTGCTCGCGCTCATTGGATTGTTCCTCCGTACTTATAGTTCAGCTTCTCGTTGAGAGTTGTAGTCTCTTCAGAGAGCCGCTGGAAGGCCTCGTTGTCGAACGCGTGCGCTGGCTTGATAATCGACTTGATCGCTGCAATCCGTTTGAGCGATGCCCGCAAGCGATCCTTGGGTAGGTTGCCTTCACGCGCCTCTTTTAAGAGGGACTGATAGCCACGACGGATCGTGCCGGGATGCGCACAGATCAGCATCATATCGTTGCCGGCGAGAAAAGCGCGCACTACAGCCGCTTCGATTTCGCAATGCTTGGCAATGGCGCCCATTTCCAGGTCGTCTGTGACAACCAGATGTTGATAGCCGAGTTCGCCGCGCAGTAGGTTCGTGACGATGTTGCGGCTTAGCGATGCCGGTTCCAGCAGGCCGCCCGTAACACCCTTGACGATGTCGATGTTGGGAAAGCCGCCGTGACTCACCATTACGCAACGCACGCGATCGTCCTTGCGTTGAAAAAGTTCGATGTAGGGCGCGAGATCCTGGGCCATCAGATCATCATGTGACAGGCGCACCATCGGCATCTGCTCATGCGAATCGACTTCGCCCGCGCCGATACCAGGAAAGTGTTTGAGACAACCAACAATTCCGGTCTCCTGTAAGCCGCGCAGGTAGACGGTAGTGTAGCCAAGCACTTCGCCGGGCGAGCGTCCGAACGATCGCGAGTAGAGTCCGTTCGAAAGCAGATCGCGCTCGTCAGTCATGATCGACATCACCGGCGCGAAGTTCATGTTGAAGCCCAGCAGACGAAGTGCTTCGCCGGTGATTCTCCCAAGCGCACGTGACCCAGCCAGATCGCCGTGAGCTCGAATGGTTCGCGCCGAAGGCATCGGAGTGAAGATCTTTCGCAAACGGTCAACCAGCCCGCCCTCCTGATCAACTCCGAGGAGAGGATCGGTGGGAACGAGCTCGCGCACGTCGTCGAGCAGCTTACTTAGTTGCACCGGGCTTTCGACGTTGCGTCCAAAAATAATGACGCCCCCGGGCTTCACTTCCTCAATCAGAGCCCGTGTTTCGGCGTCGATTTCGGTGCCGGCAAGTCCGATATAAAAGAATTGTCCGATTTGTTGTTCGAGAGGGAGCGACAGGAATGATTCCAGTGTCATATTCAAAACGTTTGGCGTAGAACGACTTTTGCGCCGCGCTGTATGATTTCAGAAATAGAATAAAAACTGCAGTTTTACTATAAGGCAAAACAAACGCCTCGGCCAACGAAAAGATGAGAACGTGCACCGACGTAGAGTGAGTTCAGTATCACCACCCGCGACCGCGCGGTGGCACTGACCTCAGGACGCTGTGAATGGCAATTAGCCTCGCAGGAGAAGCACAATCCGTCTTACTTATTTATCTTTGCAACCTTAACGTAGTATAACTCCCTTCATGCCGCGCGAAATCACTGACAAAGAATCGATTCTCGCGGCGCTTAAGTCTCTTGAACTCACCTCCGAACTCTTCACAGAAGTAAATGGGAAACTGAAGAACGCCAACGATCTGGAAGTGATCGTTGAAGGGAAAGTAAACGCGGCTGGGAAGCGCGTGGGCCCATACGTTCGCCTGCTTACCTATGACAGCGGCGAAGTAATAATGCGACAGGGCGAATGGGGTGGAAACACCTTCTACCTCTCCGTGAAAGGTGCGTTGGATGTTTATATCGAAGAACGAAGCGGCGAGCAGCGCAAGATCAGCCGCCTGGCTTCCGGCAGCTGCTTTGGCGAGATGGCGGTGCTGGCCGGCGTTGAGCGGAATGCAACCATCACGGTGCCGAAGCATGAAACAGCGATTGTGCTCGAAGTAACCAGGCCGGCGCTTCGTTTGTTAAGAAAACTGCCAAAGTTTGGCCAGGAAATTGACGAGACTTATCGAGCCCATGGGCTCGGTCGTGTGTTGGAAGATTTGACTGAAGAAGGTGGCGGTGCGGCGAACGAGGCGATAGTTCGCAAGCTGCGCGAGATTGGTAAGTTCATGGTCTACGGCAAGCATCACGTGCTTTGCCAGGAGTCCAACCCGATCGAAAACATAATTCTGATCAAGAGCGGTTGGGTCAGACGGGTGCGCGGCGTGCCGCTCGATCCGGCTTCGGCTGGTGTTGCCGTCGGCATGGGTCAAACAATCGGGGTGGATTTTCTGGGCTCGGGAAATTGTCTTGGACTTGAAGGCACTAACGAGAAAGAGACCTGGAAATACAGCGCCTCAGCGATGGCTAGAACGGAGGTGCTCGAAATTCCGTTAGCCCAGCTGGCCGGTGATCCGCGACTGCGTGAGCAGATCGTCGCTGCCTTCGCCGCCTTCTCAACTGCTGACGACAATCTCCCTTCGATCGAAGCCGTCGAAGACTTGCGCGCGATGGCCTCTGCGGAGGCTGAGATAACGACCGGCATCATAGACGGCGCCAATCTGTTGGTCATGGATATGGATCTCTGTGTGAGGTGCGGCAACTGTTCACTCGCCTGTCACAAAGTGCATGGACAATCACGCCTGCTGCGCCGAGGGATTAGCATCACGCGACCAGTGTCGATTGGTAGTGAGCGCACGCAGCATGTGCTCTCGCCGCAAGTTTGCATGCACTGCAAAGATCCGGAATGTCTCACCGGCTGTCCCACCGGTTCCATTTTTCGCGATCCGCGCGGTTATGTGGACATCGATCCGGCCACCTGCATCGGTTGTTTCGATTGCGCCACCCAATGTCCCTACGACGCGATCACGATGGTGCCAAAAAATGGTGAACCGGTCGTGACCTTCGATCTCATGGGCACACTGCGCCGGACGCTTAGCCTTTCGACTCCGCCCGCACCGCAACTGACTCCCGCAGACGACCTGGTGGCGATCAAATGCAATCTCTGCGAACACACGCCACTCAATCCACCGGGTGCGCAGCGACAGGCATATTCCTGCGAAGAGAATTGCCCCACTGGCGCCCTCTTACGTGTCGATCCAGTGACATATTTTAGTGAGGTCGAAAAGACGCGAGGCTTGATCTTCCGCGACCAAACTCAGGCCTTCGGTCGTAACATTCACAAAAGTGATCCGATCGCGAAGGCCTTTCATGTCGGCGGCGCCGCGCTGGTCCTCATCGCCGCCGTGGCTGCAGTTTGGGGTTTGGCGGAGCGCGGATTCGATAACGTCCTCGCCGGGACCTGGCTGACGATGCGCTGGGCCACCGGCTTGGTAGGACTGTTCGGCGTGGCGGTGGTCATGACGTACCCGCTTCGCAAACAAGTCTACCGCCGGCGCGCCGGCGCGCTTCGGTACTGGATGCTGGCACATGTCTATATTGGCACGCTCGCAGGAGTGATTCTCCTGCTGCACTCAGGCAGTCACACTGGAGGTCTTTTGACGACGGCGCTGTATCTGGCGTTTGACGTCGTCATTATTTCCGGTCTGTTCGGAGTTGCCTCTTACATCGTGGCGCCGAGAATCATGACCACCATCGAGGGCGAGCCGCTGCTGGTCGATGATTTGATTGCGCGCCGGGTAGAACTACAGCAGGAACTCGATGAACTGTTGAAGGAAAGCGAAGGTTGGCTGAAGGAAGAGATTGAGGAACGGGTGATCCGGAAGTTCTCAAGATTCTCATTCTTGATGCGGCAGTTCATGCGTCGTGAGCCATTAACCGCGCTGTTGGCCAACGCACGCAGGGCTTTTAGGGAACGACTGACGCGGCTGGCAACCAACGAGGAGCGTGCGGTGTTACTGCGCGCGGTTGAGGCGAAAGTTACCATGCGGCGTGTAGACGCTCTAATTTACCTACACAAGATTCTTAAGATCTGGATTGCGCCTCATGTGATCTCGACGTCCATCATGCTGGCATTGATGATTGTTCACGTTATTCAGGTCGTCTATTTTGCAGTGAAGTAGTTTTAGAGTTTATGCCTCAGGCTAATAAATACATCATCATTCGTGAGGATTTGGTGCAGGATCCGGTGACGATAATCACGGATGGCCTGCTCCTGGGTCGCCTGCAGGAGTGCGAACTACTGCTTAACCATCCTTCAGTCTCGCGCGCGCAGGCGGGCATCAAGTTAGTTCAGGATAGCTATTTTCTTTTCGGACTGCGGCCTTCGAATCCAGTAAAGCTCAACGGAAAGCCAGTTGAAGAGAATGAAGCATTGGCCCCGGGCGACGTCCTCGAACTTGGCCCGTTCGCTCTGGAAGTCGACCTCACTGATGAAGCCCTGGTGCTGAAAGTCTCGCTTCAGATAGGCACTGTCGTTGACACCAGCAACCTCAGCAGTCCGGATCTGGGAACGGCAAAGCTCGAACCGGTGCTGGCGCCGGGAGAAAAAAAGGCCCATGCGAAAACGCGTGCAGCTCCAATTCAGGGCGACAAAGCGCTGGATATTTTTTGGGACAAGCGAATTCGTGAGGCAGGGAAGATGGTGCGGCTTTCACCGCTGTTTCCCAGGAGCCAAAGGCGCGCCGGCAAAGCGGCGTTCAACTGGACTCCCACAACCGATTTGAGGTCGCATTGGCCCGTGTCATTTTTTATTTGGGGCGCGATCGTTGTGGGTTTACTTTCCGTCGCTGCGGCTTACTGGTACGCGAGCGCTTATGCACCGGGCCCGGTTGCGCGGGCGCATGCGCAGTCTCAGCTTACTGTCTTTCCGCCGATCGCCATCAAAGCCAATGGGAACTCCTGCACATCCTGCCATTCGTTTTCCGGCACGATGGAACAGAACTGCACGCAGTGTCATAACACAGAAGTCTTTGCCGCAACTGTAATCCAACCACATGTCGCTGCGGGAATAGGTTGTGTCTCTTGTCATGCCGAACACCGAGGCACAGAGTTCCATGCATCGCAGGCGGCCCTGGCTACGTGTAGCGAATGCCACAACAATACAAATCAGACTGTCTACAACGGTCACAAGGTCAGCACACCTCATGGCGGGACCTTTGGCTATCCGGTGGTTAACGGGAAGTGGACCTGGAAGGGTTTGAATGAAAGCGATTGGACACTAAAACAGATCGCTGTGGCGCGCTTGCCGGAGGATACTGACGACAAGTGGAGCAGCAAACAATTCCATGCGTTGCATGTGCAACGAGTTCGTGCCAATGGCTTGGCGGGGAATCCGAACGGGGAATTGTCGTGTTCAAGCTGCCACAAAACTTTCAACCCCATCGATCGAGAGACGCCAAGGACAACTTGCTTGAAGTGCCATAACGGCCGGGTGGAGCCGGTCACAAACCGTGTGCTGATTGCGACCGACAAACCCAACTGCACGTCCTGTCACGTCCAGCACGTCAAGGATAAGCGACATTGGAATGCGGCGTTGATGGCCGACAGATAGGAGCAGGAGGCAGGAGCAGGGAAAGACCAAGGCATTTTCCATTTGTCATTTGACATTTCTCATCTGTCATTTAGGACGCCACCGTTGGCTGTCGACCCCGATGACAAGAACACACCGACTACCGTGTGGGGGTCCAAAGCCGTCGGAGACTCACCGATCATCGCTGGTCTACTAAATGACAAATGAAAAATTTCAAATGACAAATGTCAAATGCCTTTGGTCTTTCCTCTTTCCTGCCGCTGCCTCCTGCTTCCTTAGCTGACAGGCTTGTGACACGGCAGACAATCATTTGAGCCTGGTACTTTTCCCTTAAGCGCAGGCCGGGCGGTGATAGCCTTGTCGTGGCAGATATTGCAATTCGTGTGATAGGCCACTTCATTCGTCAGTTTGGTGGGAGTTGTCTTGCCGGCGAACGTCACGGATGGGATCGTGGCGCTATCGTCGCCTGCTTGCAGATGGCAGGCGCGGCAACTCTTGACCGGCTTCGCGTCCGCTGCCTCCAGCAATTTCGCAGTTAGAGCAACATTTCTCTCTGAAGTTTTCAATGGCGCCGCGAGCGCTGCCGCCGGCTGATCGGTGTGATGACATTCGACGCAGTTCAAAACGCTTTTGCCGTCGACGCTGTAGGTCTTCGTTGTGTGGTTCTCGTGATTGAAAGGCACTTCACCATACTTGTCTGACTGGCTGTCCTTGCCGAGAACCACTTCCTTCGGTTGCGTCTTGCTTTCTTTGGGAACATCCTGAGGAGGCATCGTAGATCTCGCACGACTACCAACCACCACTACGGCCATGCATCCCAGCAACCCGATCAGTAACAAAAGTTTTCTCATCGAATGACCTTTCGCGGAAACTAAAAATTCAGACAGAAATTTTAGGAAGACTTGCCATGAAACCAGCAGGGGAGGGCAGCACAATCTTAATTAGCGCGCTCAGAGGTGTCAAACTTATTCGCTAATCGCATATTACGCTGTTTGAAGTTCTCTGTGTCTCGTCCGTGTTCTCTGGGTCGCTGTGGCGGGGTTTTCCTCGACAACCATTTACCACAGAGGCACAGAGATCACAGAGGACTCACAGAGGCAGCGTCAACGTAGACCCAGGCGCGAACCCCTGATCGCAGGATTACCGCGATGCGTTTACACGCGTCAACCTCGTACTGGTCTGCATTCCGAATGTCATCAGGTGTGACGCGAAACACTGTGCCGGGTATCTCATCGGAGTCGCGCCCGGTGAATTTGGCGATCGTGTGAGTCGACTTTCCGCTGATTGCTACCACCGCCGGATCTTCGATCTCCAACGGCGCCAATGCGAATCCCGGTAAGGCGTCGCTGGTACCCTCTAACAGCCGGCCAAAGGTGGCCATCTGCACCGCCTCAAGCTGCAGCGTCCCATACGAAAACAGAAACTCGGTGGGTGTTTGGTTAGTCGTCACGGTTGGCTTAATTTTGATTCACCCAGCTCACATCGGCATCTTGAAACTAGCAGACGTGTGGCAGCGGCGACAGTCTTTGAAGGCCAAATCGCCGCCAAAGGAACGCTGGCCATTGTGACAGGTGAGGCAACTCTTCCCGCGCCCGGAGGCAAAATGCTCGAGAGGTTGGGGTGAACTTACCTGGCGTGATTGTGGCAAACCTGCGGTTAGTGCGTGACAGTCAGCGCATGCCAATCGTTGTCCGCTCCCATGTTTCGCATGGCTGAAGGCATAACGAAAAGCCCGCGCGTTGGTTGATGTTCGCGAGTATGCTTTCTGGTCGTGACAAACTCCGCAGGACGCAAGTTCTCGTCCCGCCGCCGATTTACTGCTCGGCGTATGGCAGGTGTAACACTGGTTATGCGCCGCCATGCCTGCGGGAATCGTGAGTGCCGCGGCGCGCCCACCGCTGCGACTATGGCAGGCTGCACATCCACTCGCGGGCCGGGCGGCGCCGTTCATGTGTTGAGCGTGGTCGAACTTGACGTTGAAGCCCTCATTGAACTTCGCCGGGAAACTTTTCAAGGGAGGGTTGCCGCTGTTGACGTCTGCATGGCAGATGACACACATCGGGACAGCGGTAGATACAAACTGACCGGTGTGACAACTGATGCAGGCTTTGTGGCCTGGAAAAACCGGCGTGGCAGAGTTGTCCTTGCGCTCATGACAAGAAGTGCAGGCGAGCGAAGCATGGCGCTGGCTGGTGTGCTTGAAGCTTGAATAGTCGAGCCCGGGACCTTGCGGCGATATCGCAAATAAATCTCTGTGTTGTCTCTGTGTTCTCTGTGCCTCTGTGGTGAGTGTAGCTCGGGTTTTATTTACCACGGAGACACAGAGAACGCAGAGGACGCACAGAGAAAAACATAACGCCGCCGCTGCACGACTAACGCCGAATTTTAAACGCCGTAAGAATGTAAGTAGCGTTCTCATTTAATGCTGTCGCGTTTGATCGCCCCTCGTCCGGCAATCAAATAGTGACTGGACGGCGGGTCACGACGGCCAACATTTGACGTATGACAATAGGTGCATACGAACTCCCGATTTTTGTCGATCGCTTCCAACTCTTTACTTACATCAAGGCGCAAGCCGTCCTTGTTATGACACTCGGTGCAGGCGGTGATAGGCACGTCAGGTTTCAAACCGCGCAGCGTCGATGATTTCGTAATATTGATATGGCAGGTAGTGCATTCCGCCACGTGCTGTTCGCGCGCGTGACGAAACTTCATCGAGAGGCGGTTCGGCACGTCAGTAGTTATCGCAGGTTTGTCCGCAAGCTTATGACAGCCGGCACAGTTTTCGTTGGTGGGGGGTTGTGATTTCCAGTGGCAACTGAAGCAAGAGGCGTGACTCATGGGCGAGTCCTTGAAACTTGCCGCATCCGGAACAAACGAGTCGGGCCAACCTTTAGCCGGCGCCGCAGGCATGGCAGAGCGCGGGCTGTGGCAGATTTCGCAGTTGTGGTAGTGCTTCGTCTTGTCATCGGCATTCGCACTGGTGAACGAAGAGCGCACGAAAAGGTGATCTTCATCAGCGCTCAGGCCTTGGAAGATTCTCGGGAAGATTCTCGCGATCACGTCCTGATGTTTATCGTGCGGAAATTCAATCAGAAACTGGCTGGGGGCCGCCGGATTACGAAACGCGAAACGTGCGTCGTCCCGTGGCGATACCTTCGAGTGGCAACCGTTGCAAATTACGGGTTTTGCGCCCTTGAAAAACTGTTGACGATGACAACTCACGCAGGCAGCATGACCGGGAAAGTCTGCAACGTCGGGAAACTCCCTTACCTTTTTCCAGTTAACTGTTGGAACTTTGTGGCAAGTGTTGCAGGCGCCCTGGTGTTTTTTTGTAGCGTGGGAAAACCGCGCATAGTCTATCGCCGGCGTCGCCGAACGTTGCACCGGTGGTTTGCGCACCCCGCGCTTTTGCGCCTGAGCTGTGTTGTGAAAACTAACAGCGGTGAGGCAAGCGAGAGAACCCAAGACTGCCAGGAGAACTAAGATACCGCATGCCTCGCCCCAGAGGGGCGAGATGTTTATAGCCTGACGGCCTCTCTTTATTCTTAAAGCTCTGTAGGAGCGCAATCTCTTCTTCATTGCCAGCGTTCTGCGGCTGGGTTTCGCTCCTAAAGGGGCGAGACCATTGGGTATGCGTTCGTAGCTATAAACATCTCGCTCCGTTGGAGCGACAACAAGTTCCGTTGCACGCCTGGTTGAATTCATCTATCACAAGCCGGAAGCGGCCTTTCCACGGCGACGCACTTCACGTTCTTCTCTGGTCGATTCATTATCAAAAATGGTTTTTCAAACGCGCGGTCGTCCTGCTTCACCTTGACCTCGCAGTTCCAGATCAGGCTGGTAGATCCTGATTCGAACGGAAGAATGTTTGAAAGAGTGTAGTTGCCAGGTTCAAGGTCAGTGAAATAAGCGGTGCCGTTTCTATCGGTCATCACTGAGAGGACGTTCGCCCCGGAAAGAGCTTCCGCCTGTTTTATGGTTCCTTCAATTCCATATTGATGACCTTTATAAAAGCCGTCTCGAAGCTTTTCCGGAAGATTAGTCGTCAACCATTTGCGGGCAAGCTCGCGGCTGCCATATTCCTTTTCTCCGGCGGCCATTGCAGTTTGAAACTCGGGAACCGCATCCGGCCCCTCGACCTCGCTCGACTGAAGTTCGCGGCAGTAGACCGACTCGCAATCGTTTTCCTTCAGCCAGTTAATCAGCCGGTCGCTGGCGCCGGCGGCGCGGTAATAGCAGTCGCGCGAGATGAAAGGTCTTTGCAGCATCTCGTCAACCAGCGTTTTGTTTTGTTCGAGTGAGCCCTTGACGAGAAAGAAGCGTTTCCGCGAAAGCCCTTTCGTCGCGTCTCCGATTTTTACCCGGACCCGTAAACGCAGCACGGTGCCGCTTTGAGGCGCAGGTTGAGTTTGCGCGACGCAAAAACAAGCGACCAGCAACAGAACAAGAATTACTGCAGGATTAAGTAAGGACGTTCTCACAAGAATTCGTTTTACAGATTCGGGCTGCGTGGAAACTTCAGGAAGGGCAGTCGCACGCCGCGAACAAAGATTTGATCAGAACGAATGGCAGGCGCCGGAGCAAAGCCATTGGCGCCGCCGCCGCTGATCAGATCGTCCTGATCCACTCCATCGCCGCTGATCCCAATCCCACCAACCAACACGCCATTCTTGTAGATCGGAATGCTACCGGGAAATATCTGGATGCCGTTGGCCAGATTTGGAATCGTAGTGCAGGGAACACTCGCCCCACCGATGGCTGCCAGCAAGTTTGCCTGGATCAAATCTAACTGCAAGCCAACGTTGAAAGGGCTCCATTCGCCGAGCGGCGCGCTGAAGGGCCCGGCAGCAGTGTCATTAATTCCATCGGGGAAGAACGGGCGATGCAGAAAACCACCCGCGCGATCGGTGAACGCAACCGAGCCGTCAAGCCGCAGGCCATCCGCTGCGGCGCGAGCGACATAGCTGCCGAAGCCGGCGCCGTTTAGCAGCGTCGCAGCGGCCGCGTTTGAATAGAAGGCAGCAGTCCTGGCTTTCTGTACTGAAACATCGAAACCAAAGACGGGCGCATCGAGTTGACGGAAGACTCCGAGCACATTCCCGGAAGCGTCTACCACCGCGATCGAGACGCGCGCGTTGCTGCCAAGTGGTTGGCGAATGGCGGCCCGAGTGATGTTTGCCTGTTGCGCGGCGTGGGCGATTATTATCTGCACGTCGGCTGCGGTTAGTGCATTTGGACCACCCGGCGCAGTACCAGCGACGAAAGGAAAGAATCTTGTATCGACTTCGCCGCCAATGCCGCCGACATTAGCAGGAACAAAGGCCGACGTTTGCGCGCTGCGAATCGGAAACGCCCCCGGCACCACTCCTGGCAAACTACCAAACGGAAGAGTGGCCGGCGATGGAGGACTAGCAACGTTTGAATAAGGCAACCTAATGCCGTCGACGAGAATGTTGTCTGCACGTATCAGGGCGGGTGCTTCGAAACCGCGCACCGCAGAAGCAGCGATTAATTCTTCAAAAGGTTGATCGAAATCACTCGGGTCGCGATCGACGGTATAGATTCCGTCCCCCTCAATACCGACTCCGCCTACCGCAACGCCGTCTTTGTAAATCGGCAGCCCGCCCGGATCCGCTGAGAGACCCAATGGCAACGCCGGCTTCTTAATGTCGGAACAGGGAAGGGATGAAAACTGCACACCATAAAGTGGACCACCGGAGCGAAACTGTATCCCCGGTGGAAAGTGTTCCTGAATAATGAAACCGGCGGTGCGAGTGGTAAACGCGTTTCCTAAGGTACTGAAGATTGAACCGGTTCCCGCCTTGGAAATTGCTGCCAGAGACGCCGGCACCACGGTGCCTTCCAGGCCCCGACCGATCGTTCCCACGCTGCGAATCGTGGTGCTTGCGGGTGCCCCGGTCATGACAAATACGCCCAACACATTTGCCTCGCGATCGGTAACCGCGACGGTCACGTTTCGATTGAGCGAAACGGCGGCCGAAACTGCCTGGCTGATGATGGTTTGTACGTCGCCGATCGATAAATTGCCGGCTGTTACCGCCGGTATAATTGCAACCGGCGATCCGGGCGTTGGCACCGCGCCCGGGTCATCCGGAAGACCGCCACCAACATGGCCCATAGCCAGACGAACCCGATTACTCGAAACTCCGCGATAACTGACCCGCACCAGGACGTCGCCCAGGTCGTCCATGCCGTTGCTGAGTCGAACAACCAGCGATACTGCCCAGGGTTGATCCGGAATGCTGCCGAGAAACTCGACCGGCAACTGGTAAACGTGATGGACTGAATCCTCAGCTTCGACGGTAATATTAGTTACGTTATCGCCCGATTGCAGACTCAAATTCATCACGAACAACATGATTCGAGTTTGAGTGTCTGTACCAAACTTGACGGGTGCGGTTACAGAGAAAGGCTCGCGCTGCCGCGTTACGGATTCAAAGGAAATCGCGCGCGTGGAATCTTCATGACTAATGAGCACCGGACCGGCAGTCTGGCCGGCAACTGTTTGCGAATGGATTAGTGAAGCGGCGAAAAACACGCTCAAGGTTAGCGTGCGCAGCATCCGGATGCGGAGATGTAAACCGTAGGCCATCGCAGGATTCAAGCGACTGACATTCGAAAACTGGCGCCCAATGTAACACAAAGCATTTGCTGGCGTCGTTCGCGTTTCATCGCTGTGATTACGGTTTAACTGGTGCTTTCTGTTTGATGAAGTCCAGGAGTCGTTGAGTTAGTTCGGGCGAGTTAAGTTGCCGGAGCTTGTCGAGGTGGGCGAGGGCGGCGTCGCGTTGGCCCAGCGAAGCGCGGGCGAGACCGGCGAAGTAGAGCGCGTCCGGGTGATTTGGGGAAAGTTTGAGTGCACGTTCAGCAGAGGCGGCGGCCTCTTCGTACTTCTGTTCACCGTAAAGTGCTTCGGCAAGAAGTTCGTGGGCCGCTGCGTTGGCGGGATCGCGTTCGGCTCCGCGGCGGAGGAACTGAACGGCCTCGGCGTGGCGCCCTTCGAAGTTGTAAACAAGCCCCAGGCGCAACAGTGCGGGTGCATATTCAGGATCGATCTGAAGCATGCCACGAAAAGCTTCCTCTGCTTCCTTAAAATGTCCCGCCTTCAACTGTGCCTCGCCCGTAGAGTTGTAGGCCCGTATTGCTGCGTTGAGCATTTCGTTAGCTTCCTTCTCTTGACCGAGCTTGATTTGCGAGAGCGCAAGGTTGAAGAAAGCCTGGCCGTAGGCCGGATCCAGATCGCAGGCGCGCCGGAAGGAGGTTGCCGCCTCTTCGAAACGGCCGGCAGCGAAGTAGGCGGTTCCGAGGTTGTTATGCGCGGCGGCTAGCTTCGGGTCAGAGCGGATGGCCTCCTGATACTCCTTCATCGCACCATCAAACTGGCCCTTTGAAAAGAGTTCGAGACCACGGTCGTTGTGCTTGAGCGCCTTCTGCTGCTCGGGCGTGAGGGCGGGTATAATGCCGCGCTTCGCCGCGTTCGCATTGTCTGATGGGAAATTGCTCTCCGACTTTCCGTCCTCGAAGCGGCGCTGCTTTGTTTCCTCCACGGCGCGCCTCGACATCTCCTGCCGGTGCTCCATGAGCGTTTGGAGTCCCTGCGCAGATGAAGGCTGTTGCGCGCACGCTTGCCAGGCTGATAAAGCGAAAGCGGCCGAAAGAGTGCAGGCGCCGATCACGCGGCACGCTGTAGTTCTCGTCAACATCATGGCCCTCCGGGACTCTGCGGCAGTCCGAAAAAGTTTTGAAACGCTGTCCTTCCTGCAGCAGTCTTACTGGACGGCGATTATACGTCCGAGTAAGCCTGCGGCAAACTATCTTCCGACACCGCATAATTACAAACATCATCGGGTGACCGATGAAACGTGCATTTGCGGTTCCGCCGCAAAACTAATTGCCTCACTCGCAGGCTTATGTTACAAGGCAGACGAGCTTTCCCAGTTCCCCTGTCATGTCAAAGCTTCCTATCTTCCTTCTCAATTTGATGTTGCTGCACGCGCTCGGTGTAGCGGTGTTGGGACAACAGTCGGGACGCATTAATGGGACAGTGCGTGTCGCTTCAGGGGCGCCGGCGCCGAACATAACCGTGATTGTTACTAATCAGGTTAGCGGCAAATGGAAGCGCGCACGCAGTAACACTGACGGCACTTACGCGTTCCGTTTGGATGCCGGAGCCTATCGTTTGCGAGTCGCGCCGCCCAATGTGGCGAAGTTTGATAAAGACAAAAACTATGGTGAGTTTGCTATCCCACGCGGTGAAGCGCTCGAGAATGTCATCGTCGAAGCCGGCAAAGATACAGTAATTGACATTCCTCTCGATCAAGTTGAACTCAAGGAAATACCGAAGCAGGCGAGCGACAAACCAACCGGCAATGCGGGCAGGGAAACAGTGCCATCAGAGCCTCAACTAGATCCGGCGCGACGAGAGGCGCGGGATCGCTGGCGTATTGGCTTTCCCGAGTATGATCGCTATGGCGATCGCGGAGCTCGCGGGCGAGATATTCCGTTTAAGCGCGGTCGCTGGTGGGATCCGTACAACCAGAGCGTGTTGAAGGGCGACTACCCAATCAAGGGCAACGAGTTGTTCATGATTCTTTCGGCCGTCAGCACTAGCGGAGTTGAACAGAGACGGGCGCCGACGTCTTCCGGCGTCAGCAGTGATGAACCAGGCAGCGGAGAGTTCTTTGGTCAGCCGGAGCAATTTGCCGCCAGTGAAACTATCCAGCTCAGCTTCGAATTATTCCACGGCGATTCCACTTTTAAGCCGCGTGATTGGGCGATCAAAATCTCGCCAACCTTCAGTATTCCCAACTACCTCAATGCTCGCGAGAATGGCGTTGTAAACATCGACGTCAGGCGCGGCGCCAATCGGACTGACACACATATTTCTCTGGAAGAGGCGTTTGCCGAGGTAAAATTGTGGGACGTAAACGCAAACTACGATTTCATTTCTGTACGTGCCGGCATCCAGCCGTTCGTATCCGACTTTCGCGGGTTCATCTTTTCAGACAACAATCTCGGCCTTCGTTTTTTCGGCGCTGCCGACAACAATCGCATTCAATATAACGCTGCTTATTTTTCGATGCTGGAGAAGGACACCAACAGCGGCTTGAATCGCTTCGACGCGCGGCATCAGAACGTTTACATCGCCAACGTTTTTCGGCAGGACTTCCTTCGCAAGGGCTTCACCATTCAGGGAAGTCTTCATTACAACGACGACCGCCGCAGCGTCGAATATGATCGAAACGGGTTTCTGGTTCGGCCGGCCTTGATTGGCGATGTTCGCCCGCACGCTGTCAAGGTTGGTTACCTTGGGCTCAGCGGCGATGGACATCTTGGCAAACTTAATCTATCGCACGCTTACTATTTCGCGTTTGGGCGTGACGACCGCAATCCAATCGCGGGTCGCAGTGTGAAGGTAAGATCAAACATGGGTGCAGTCGAAGCGTCTGTCGATCATGATTACCTGCGCTTCAAGGGTTCGTTCTTCTTTGCGCAGGGTGACGCGCACCCGACGGATGACAAGGCGACCGGCTTCGACGCGATCTTCGATGATCCGAACTTTGTTGGCGGTCAATTCTCGTATTGGAATCGCAACGGCATTCGGCTAACCCAGACGGGCGTTGGGCTAGTGCAACCCAATAGCATCCTGCCGAGTTTGCGCAGCAGCAAAACGCAGGGACAGGCGAACTTCGTGAATCCGGGAATCTTCATTTATAACGCCGGTGTTGATGTTGAACTCACGCAGCGAATCAAAACGGTTTTCAATGTTAACTATCTTCGCTTCCATCGAACTGAACCTTTGGAATACGTGCTCTTTCAGAATCGCATTCGGCACGAGATTGGCTGGGACTATAGTTTGGGCGTGGCCTACCGGCCGTTTTTGATCAACAACGTGACAGTCACGTTTGGAGCATCGACGCTGCAGACGGGCCGGGGCTTCCGCGACATTTTTACGGATCGCTCGCGCAACTGTCCGCCGGGTGTCGGTGATTTCTGTGAGCCGGATGTGATCAATCCCAGCAAGCCGCTGTATTCGCTGTTTGCGCAGTTGAAACTGGTGTTTTAGAGGGAGGCCGCAAGATTTCATGCATCTAATTTAGGCGAAATATGTGAAGCGCTCCTTGTACGTTGAGCACGGTTACTCTTAGGCTCACCACAGAGACACATAGACACAGAGGTTGCACAGAGAAAGAGTACAGTCCACGTGGAGCGAAGTTATGAATTCTCAGATAAACCAATTGACGCACGAGATCATTGGTTGCCTCTATAGAAGTTCACCGAAATCTCGGACCCGGGCTGCTCGAATCAGCCTACCGAAAGTGTTTGCGTCGAGAATTATTGCTAAGAGGTATTCCGTATCGTAAGGAATACCCTTTGCCACTAGAGTACAAGGGGATTCGATTGGAGTGCGGTTATCGAGTCGATATTCTTGTCGGAGGCGCTGTCGCAGTAGAGGTGAAATCTATTCAAGCTCTAGCTCCCGTTCACGACGCGCAACTTTTAACCTACCTCCGACTTGGTGGTTGGCGAGTGGGATTACTAATCAATTTCAACGTTGTAGTTCTTAAGGATGGGATACACAGAAAGATCATGGGATATGACACTTAGTCTCGGTGCGTCCTCTGTGTTCTCCGTGTCTCTGTGGTGAACGCCTCCTTGAATTCATTAACATAATGACTAGTCCGAGGCTTGTCCTAACATTGATTGTTGCGTCGTTTGGCATAGCGCTGCCTTTGGTTCTAGCGTCTGCCACCAAGGACGCTAAACCATTAACTCCAGGACGAGCGCGCACTCCAATTCCTATTCCAACTCTCCGGAATTCACCACAAGCGCAGCCGGCACCTCAACCTGGACTCGAAGGCTGCGTCACCTGTCACGGCCAGATCGAGCCGATGCACAAATACGGCACTACCGAAACGCTCGACAGCCTTAAAGACGGCAAGGACGCTGTCGGCCTTAGTTGTACCGGCTGCCACGGCGGCAACCCAGTGCCGGGCAAGACCAGTGATGACCCGAAGGCGGTCCAGCAGATTAAGAACGAAGCACACGTGCGAGCGAAGTTTCCCAGCCGGTGGCAACGCGATGGCAAATACTCCGGCGCCAACCCGGAACGCACCAACACTTTGCTGGCCCGCGAAAGTTGGGAGTTTGTGCGCTTCATCAATCCTGGCGATCTCCGCGTCGCTGCGAAGACGTGTGGCGGCAGCGCCTGTCACGATCTGGAATCGAAGAACGTCGCGCGAAGCATGATGTCGCACGGTGCGATGCTATGGGGCGCGGCCCTCTACAACAACGGCGGCTTTCCGCTGAAGGATGTGCGCTTTGGTGAGAGCTACAGCGAAAATGGCGCGCCGCAAACTCTAATTCAAGACCCGAAACCAACCGCTGAAGAGGCGCGCACGAAAGGCTTACTCGAATTCCTCGATCCGATCCCGCGTTGGGAGATTTCGCAGCCAGGCAACGTGCTGCGCGTATTCGAAAGAGGAGGGAAGCGTCGTCTGGAAGTTGGACTGCCGGATAAGGACGAAGATCCCGGCAAGCCCGACAAGGGACTAAGCGCGCGGGGTTTCGGCAGTGCACAGCGCACTGATCCGGTCTACCTCGGGCTGCAAAAGACGCGCCTGCTTGATCCCACACTCAACTTTCTCGGCACCAACGATCACCCCGGCGATTATCGCTCGTCAGGTTGTTCCGCTTGCCACGTCATATATGCGAACGATCGCGACGCTTCACATTCCGCTGCTTATCACGACGCCGGAAACTCCGGCCGCTCGCAAACCAACGACGTCAACATTCCCAAAAATGAATCGGGACATCCGATCAAGCACCAGTTCACCAGTCAGATTCCTACCTCGCAGTGCATGACCTGTCATATGCATCCGGGCACCAACATGGTGGCGACGTATCTCGGCATGACCTGGTGGGACAACGAGAGCGATGGCGACAAACTGTATCCCAGGAAGCAACATGAACCGTCACAGGACGAGGAGCGGGAGAAACTCGATCGCAATCCTGAGGCAGCCAGCCTCCGGGGCCTATGGTCCGGGCTTGAATTCCTGGAACGCACTGGCACACCGGAGTTTAATTCACAGTTGAAGAACACGCAGTTTGGTGATTTTCACAGCCACGGCTGGTTGTTTCGCAAAGTGTTCAAGCGCGATCGGAAAGGAAATCTGCTGGACGCGAATGACAATCTTGTCTCTTCCGACGATCCTGAAAAGTTCAAAAAAGCTGTTCACTTAAACGACATTCACCTCGAGAAGGGAATGCATTGCGTCGACTGTCACTTCCGTCAAGACTCGCACGGTGACGGCAGTCTCTATAACGAACCGCGCGCTGCGATCGAGATTAGTTGCGAGGACTGTCATGGCTCGATTCGCAATCGCTCGAACTTGTTTACCTCCGGTCCGGCCGCGGCGACAGCAACGGGCCAGGCTGCCGAACGGCGGAAGTCGCAAAACCAACCGCTCACCGGACAGGACCTGACTCGTGGAATTCGCGTGCGAGACGAAACAGGCACTCGAATTTCGCTCTTTCAACGGATTACGCGCGATCGAAAAAAGAAGGATGAGAACGGCAAAGACATCGAGCTGAAGACCGGCGACATCATTCAAAACTCGATGGTCGTGCCCGGCCGTTGGTGGCGCGTGATTCAAACCGTGGACACGATTACGCCCGGCACGCGCGACTACAACGAGAAGTCGCGTTACTCGAAAACGATTCGCAAAGACAACGCGAGTTGGGGCGATGTGCCTAAGAACGACCGGGAACTGGCGCACCGCGATTCGGATATGACTTGTGTGGCTTGCCACTCGTCCTGGGTGACCAGCTGTTTTGGTTGTCACTTGTCGATGCAGGCGAATCGCAAGATGCCTAACCGGCATAACGAAGGCGGCGATTCGCGCAACTTCACGCAATACAACTTCCAGGTTTTACGCGACGACATCTTCATGTTGGGGCGCGACGGTACCGTAACCGGCAATCGCGTCGCTCCCGTCCGCTCTTCCTCGGCCGTGCTGGTCAGTTCGCAAAATCAAAACCGCGAGTGGATTTATTCGCAGCAGCAAACGACCTCGGCAGAAGGCTTTGCCGGACAAACTTTCAATACCCATGTGCCACACACGGTGCGCGCGAAAGAAACAAAGAGGTGTACCGACTGCCACGTCTCAACCAAGAACGACAACAACGCCTGGCTGGCCCAACTGCTCTTGCAGGGAACCAACTTCGTCAACTTCATGGGCCGCTACGTTTACGTGGCTGCTGACGACGCGTTGGAAGTTGTTGTCGCAACTGAGCGTTCGGAGCCGCAAGCAGTTTTTGGCAGTTCACTTCAGAAGATCGCCTACCCTGACAACTACGAAAAATTTGTGAAGGGTGGGAGCGAGTTGACGACAGCTTACGAGCATGTGGGGAACCCGCGGGTTTTGCAGGTGCAGTTGCGCGGCGAGTATGCCTACGTGGCGGCTGCGGAAGGGGGTTTGCGCGTTTACGACGTGGCGCAAATCGATCAGAAGGGCTTCTCTGAACGAATAACTACCGCTCCTGTTTCGCGCTTTGGCCAGAAGTTTTGGGTGAAGTCGAAATACGCGTGTGCGGTTGCAGCGCCGACTACCCTGGCAGTCGATCCAGCCCGCTGGCGAATGAAGAGCGACGGCACGATGATCGATCCTGAGAGCGCGGCGAAGTTAACGGGCGATGCGCGCCGGCAACTGGTGAACGAAGAACAACCCATTCATCCTCTTTACGCGTATCTTTACGTCGCCGATAAATACGAAGGACTAATTTTGGTTAACGCCGCCACACTTCTGGATGGCGATCCGCTGAATAACTATCTGAAACGCGCACTCGATCCTGCCAGGTATCCCAATGGCGCTTTCAATCCATCTGGCGCGCTTGACGGCGCAAACAACATCGCCATTGCCGGCCACTATGCTTACCTGACTACCGCGCGCGGATTGGTTATCGTTGATATCGACGATCCGCTGAATCCACGCATAACCGGACAAATCGGTTCTCCGGAATTGAAAAACCCGCGGGCTGTGGCTATTCAGTTTCGCTACGGTTTTATCGTTGACGACGAAGGCTTGAAGGTGCTTGAACTGAGTTCGCCTGGTTCACCGAAACTTGTCTCCGGCGCTTTAGTTCCCCTTGGCGAGGCCCACGATGTTTACGTTGCTCGAACTTATGCGTATGTCGCCAATGGCAAAGATGGAATTGCTATTGTCGATGTCGAGCAGCCTGAAATGCCTCGACTCGATCAGACATTCAATGCAGAGGGCCGGTTAAACGATGCGCATCAGGTGAAGGTCGCGATGACTAACGCGAGCCTCTTTGGTTACGTCGCTGATGGCAAGAACGGTTTACGGATACTGCAGCTGACGTCGCCCGAGACTATGCCGGAATACGCCGGATTTAGTCCGCGACCAAAACCGGTATTGATTGCGACGTTCAAGACTAAAGGCGAGGCGTTAGCCATTTCCAAACCACTCGATCGCGATCGTGCTGTTGATGAAAGTGGAAATCAGGTTTCGGTGTTTGGGCGCCGCGGTGCGCGGCCGTTTAACTTCGACGAGATCATGCGCATGCTGCGGACTGATGACGGCAAGGGCAACTGGTTCGCGGTGAGCGATGCGCCGTCAACGCAGCCTGCGCCGCCCGGTAAGTAGAGCCCAACCTCTTAAGCCTGCGGAGCAGGCGATGGCCTAAAGCCTGGGGTGGAGCGGAGCGGAACCCCAGGATCGCCAACACAAAAAACTTGAAAGCCCGCGAAGCGGCCGGTAGCGGTTCGATTACATTACGTTTAATGGTGACGATTCTACTGTCGGCCGCTCCGCGGGCTGTAAATAATTTCGCACGCCGTTCCTGGGGTTCCGCTCCGCTCCACCCCAGGCTTCACGCCGTCGCCTGCTCCGCAGGCTTTGAACGAGAGGACAACCTCAATGCTCCCACCTATCCCTGCCGGCTGGCGAACCCAACTCAAAGAAGAAGTCGGCCAACCCTACTTTCAAGAACTACAACAATTTCTCGAAGCTGACCGAAAGAAGTTTCAGATCTATCCGCCCGAGGAAGATACCTTTCGCGCGCTGGAGCTGACTCCTTACGATGAAGTCAAAGTTCTGCTGCTGGGACAGGATCCCTACCCGGGCCCAAACCAGGGCCACGGGCTTTGCTTCTCAGTGAGGCCGGAGATCAAACCGCTCCCAGGATCGCTGCGTAATGTTTATAAGGAACTGGCGACAGACATTCCGGGCTTTCGCATTCCTAACAACGGCTTCCTCGAACCGTGGGCCAGACAGGGAATACTGATGTTGAATGCGGTGCTAACGGTGCGCGCGCATAAAGCGAACTCACACAAAAAGCAGGGCTGGGAACAATTCACCGACGGGATTATCAAAAAGGTCGCGGAGAAAAAGGATCGTGTTGTATTTGTGCTGTGGGGAAACTATGCCAGGGAGAAGAAGAAGCTTATTACAGAAGAGCACCACAAGATCGTAGAGGCCGGCCATCCCTCGCCACTCTCCGCGAAGTATTTTCTGGGGCAGAAATCGTTTTCGCAGATCAACCAGGCCCTCAAAGAAGTCAAACAAGCGGAGATCGATTGGCAGATTCCGGACGTCTAGAGCAGGAGTTTGGCCGCGGATCTTCGCGGGATAAACGCTGATCGGGAAGAACCATGGGCAGGTTAGTTGAGAGTAATTAGGAAGTCCAACTTCGCTGATGTGAACCCTGCTCTCTTATCTCTTTGCAGATCCGCGTTTGTCCGCGAAAATCCGCGGCCAATATTTTTACATCAAGCGCTCGCGTAGTTTTCGCAGCAGTTCCTTTGCTTCTTCAGACGACAACTTCTCCGGATCGACGTTGCGTATTTCTTCAACCACCTTTTGATTCGCCAGATCGAACAACGAAGCCTGCGCAACTGCTTTGCGACGCCCGGCCCGTCTCGCCGCTGCTTCCAGGGCGTCACTTCCCGGACTCTGTGCCATCGACTCAAGGCCGCTGCTCACGCCGGCGCCGGCGCCCTGCGCTGCCGCATGTGCCTCCGCAGTTCGCAGCGCCGCTTGCGCGGCAATCGCATCCTCTTCCGCAAACACATCAAACTCGTAACGCTCGAGTCGCGCCAATACCTCGCGCGCGTTGGCGAGAACCACGGGAGGCAAGCCGGCCAACCGCGCCACCTGGATGCCGTAGGATTTCGAAGCGCGACCACGCTCCAGGCGATGGAGGAAGACTACTTCGCCCTCTCGTTCCGCCGCGGTGATTTGATAATTCTGCGCGCCGGGTAATCGTTCGGCGAGCTCAGTCAACTCATGATAGTGAGTGGCGAACAAAGTCTTGGCTGCATGCTCGGGCGAGTCGTGAAGATACTCGGCGACGGCCCAGGCGATTGAAAGCCCGTCGAAGGTTGCGGTGCCGCGGCCAATTTCATCAAGCAAGACCAGCGAGCGGGGCGTTGAGCTATGCAGGATCGCGGCCGTTTCCGTCATCTCCACCATAAAGGTGCTGCGCCCGCGGGTCAGGTCGTCTGAGGCGCCAACGCGGGTCCAGACGCGATCGAGCAACGGCAAACGCGCTCGCTCGGCTGGAACGAAGCTTCCCATCTGGGCCAGGATGGAAATGATTGCCGTCTGCCGGAGCACTGTGCTCTTGCCGCCCATGTTAGGTCCGGTAATGATCAGCAGCCGGTCAGTCGAATTGTTCAAGTAGACGCTGTTCGGTACAAACGGATCTTCGTTGAAAACTTCGATCACCGGGTGCCGGCCCTGCACGATCTCAATCTCATCGCCGTTATGAATTAAGGGTTTGACATAACGTCTGCGAGCTGCCGTTTCTCCGAGCGAGGCCAATGCGTCAAGGGCCGCCAGGGCGCGGGCTGTTCCCTGAATGCGCTTTGTCTCCGCGGCGACTTGCCGGCATATGTCAGCAAACAGCGTATTTTCAAGTTCGATGATGCGTTCTTCGGCACCTAATACTTTCTTTTCCCAGTCGCGTAGTTCGGGCGTGGTGAATCGTTCGGCGTTAGTCAAGGTCTGACGCCTTTCATACTCGGCAGGAACGCGCGCGGCGTTGCCCTTGGACACTTCAATGAAATAGCCGAAGACGTTGTTGAATTTTATGCGCAGGTTGCTGATGCCGCTGCGCGTGCGTTCAGTCGCTTCAAGGGTAGCGATGATCTGTTTGGCATTGCGGCTGATCGAACGGAGTTCGTCGAGCTCTGTCGAGTAGCCCTCACGGATCGTATCTCCCTCGCTGATCTTTGCCGGCGGATCATCGCTGATTGCCTTAACCAGCAAGGCGCAAATTTCGGGAACTTCGTCCGCACTCTCAGACAGAATCTGCAGCAACGTGGACGGCAACGCAGCCAGGTTCTCGCGGATGGCCGGCACCTGGTAGAGCGATCGCAGAATTGCATTTAAGTCTCGAGGCGTCGCTGACCCAAAACTAATGCGTCCGACTAAACGCTCAAGGTCAGAAACATCCTTAAGCAGCGACCGCAGCTTGTCTCGGGTTATCTGCGAAGCAAACAAATCCTGCACGGCCGCGAGCCTTGCCTCAACTTCGCCTTGCTTTACACACGGCCGCAACAACCATGAGCGCAACAGTCTCGCGCCCATGCTCGTCACTGTTTCATCTATAACGCTGAGCAGCGTTCGCCCACTGGCCCCGCCCAAAGACTCGACCAGTTCGAGATTGCGGACGGTCACCTGATCCAGCACCAGGTGATCTTGCGGTTGAAAAAAGGTTAAGCCCGTTATGTGCGCAGCGGCTGCTCGTTGCGTTTCCTGTGCATAACGCAGGCACGCACCAGCGGCGCGCACTGCTTCGTCCTTGCGCTCAATTCCGTAGCCCTCAAGCGAGCGAGCGCCAAAATGACTTAGTAAGAGTTCCGCGCAATCCTTTTTTTGCCATAGCCAATCTTCAATAGGAGTCAGAGCGGCCTCGAGAAATTGATTGTGCTGGGGTTCGTTGGAAACAGTGGTTGGTGAAGGAGAGTCCACGGGTTGATCATCCGTGGCCACCCTTAAGGGCAGGGGAGCGGTTTGCGCTTTTGCAGAAAGACCGGCGTTTATTAAGGGGGCGAGCGAGCTTGGAAAAAGTAGTTCCCGCGGCGCATACGATTCCAGATCGCCGCGAATCTTGTCCCACGCTTCAACTCCGCTCTCTTGCGTTACGCGAAATTCTCCGGTTGAAATATCGAGAAAGGCCGCGCCAACTGTGTCTCCCGAACTGCAAACCGCGGCGAGAAACACAGCTTCACGAGCATCGAGAAGTTGCGGATCGATTGGAGTCCCGGGAGTGACGATCCTGACAACTTCGCGTCGCACGAGTTTCTTCGTCTTCGAAGCCTCCTCGGTCTGTTCGCAAATCGCTACGCGATAACCCTTACGCACCAGGCGGGCGATGTAGTTTGCTGCCGAGTGATGAGGGACGCCGCACATGGGCACCGCGTCGCCTCGTTCTTTGTGGCGCGCAGTCAGGGTTATTTGCAATTCGCGCGATCCGGTGACAGCGTCGTCGTAAAAGAGTTCGTAGAAATCGCCGAGACGGAAAAACAAAAGCGTTCCGGGATGTTGCTGCTTCAGCTCATGATACTGGCGCAGCATTGGCGTTTGTGGGGAAGTCGTCATAGGAAATGCTATTAAATTATTCGAATGAAGGCGCAGCGAAGACTACATCCGCGAATGATAGTTGTGCAAGGCGCTGTGAAAATTTCCGGATCGCCAGCCGCGCAAGAAACCCGGCTAGCGTCAAGTGATTTGGTGGGACCGCGGGCGTCCCGCCCGCAAGCGAGCGCGAAGCGCGAAAATGGATTGGGGCACAAGTCCTAAACACTGCGCGCATGCGGCGCGTTTGCGGGCGGGACGCCCGCGGTCCCAGCAGTTCACTTGAGTGATTTTAGTTTGCATCAAACTATGTTAGTTTCCTGAGTTCGTGAACAGCAACTCACACAATCTTGATGCGAACGCCGGTGCTCTGGCGCGTTCGCTCGAAGAACATCTGAAAACAATTCAAGCTCTGATCGACTCCCGACTTCCGGAAATCGAGGCGGCCGGTAGTCTTATCTGGGATGCTCTTAAATCCGGCCACAAGATTCTCCTATGCGGAAATGGCGGCAGCGCTGCTGATGCCCAGCACATAGCAGCCGAACTTGTGGGTCGTTATGAACAACAGCGGCGGGCCTTCCCGGCCATATCACTAACCACGGACACTTCCGCGTTAACGGCCGTGAGCAATGACTATGGCTACGAGGAGGTCTTCGCGAGACAGGTAGAAGCCCTGGCAGTCGCCGGCGACGTTCTGATTGCGATTAGTACCAGTGGAAAATCTCCCAGCGTGCTTAAGGCTGCCAACCAGGCAAGGGCGCGGGGCTGCAAGACGATCGCGCTAACGGGTTGTAGCGGCGAGCCTTTGACAGCCCACTGCGACCTGGCCGTGGTGGTTCCCTCCGACCGGACGTCGAGAGTCCAGGAGGCCCATATAACTATTGGTCATCTTTGGTGTGAAATGGTCGACCGGGCGCTTGAAGAAGCCTAAGTCCAAGGTCCAAAGTCCAAGGTCTTTCTTGCGAAGCTTGAATCAGCGCCTCGCCGCATTCCGGCTAAAGAGCTTAGGGGTACACTTGGACTTTGGACTTTGGACATTGGACATTCCACTTGACATAGATTATCGATGCATTTAGGCTCTGGGGCGCATTCAATTGGTCAATCTTTAGCTTCGGTGATTTCCCCAGAAGTCACTCCACTTCACAAGTTGGTTTTGATAACGCAGGATTTTGGAGCGTCGCTGTACGCCGTATTTCTGTCTCCGGGAGTTTGATGAAGTAACTTTTGCGGGCCCTGCTACGAAACAGAGCTGATGGGTTAGATCCTGCCGCAAGTTCTCTTAATCCCTATTAATACAATCGATGTTTCCCCAAAAAGCCAAAAGCATCGCGGAGATCGATTCAAAAACCTACCCTTTAGGGGAGAAGATCGAACATCCTGCCGATGAAGCGAGTCTGGCGCTAGTGGCTTTGAGTCACACGCCGGTCGAGCGACGTCTTTACGCAGCCATGCTCGCGGCGATAAACGGTGCCAACCAGCAAACCGAGAATCATCTCGACGAAGATCGCCCACCGGTCTTCACCGTCCGGACATTAATGGACCTCACCGGTATCGTCAGTTTGAGCACCATCCGGCGAGGCCTCGAAGGATTGGTGACGAAGTTCAGTATTGAACGCGAAGTTAAGGCTAACGGAAACGGAACTCGCGATCACATTTCAGCCTATCGCGTCTTCCCTCCTGAGCAAGTGATTGCACGACGCGAAGAGCGTGGAATGAAGTCGTATGCGAAGGGAATTGACAGCGGCGTCGGCGGCCGCGCTTTCGAGCGAGTTATCCAGCGAGTGGTGGAGAACAAGAACCTGAGCCGCCGGGAGGCGCAGGTGGCGTTGTGTTGTGTTGAAGGACTGACAAACGCGGAGATCGGTTTGCGCCTGCTGGTGAGTGAGCAGACAGTGAAATTCCATCTGCGTCACATCTTCATCAAGTTTGGAGTGAGGAGACGAGCGGAGTTGATATCGCGGCTACTGCTGTAGCGGCAGCCGGTGGCCAGTGGCCAGAGATCAGTGGCCGGCAAAACTGACGAGTTGAGTTTGAAAATTTGATGCTGCCTCGCATATGAGGTTTCCCTTCGGGGTACCGTGTGTGGACATTTCCCTGGAAATGAAAAACATACCAGGACACACGTGTGTCCGGCGGTTTGAGAGAAACGGTATTGCGGGTGGTATCCGAAGGGGCTCAAGCTGCACAAGCTTGTGGTTGGGAAGGTGGGCTCGCCCCCACCAGTCTTGAATGCCACTCAACTCGGCGGGGGCAAGCCACCCTTCCCGACCATGAGACTTCGGCCCTTGAGTGCTCTTTCTCTAACAGTGCGGCAGGCCACATAGGAACGTACGATGAGCAAAGCCGTAAGCACCAAAGACAAGAAAAAGAAAAAGAAGAAGAAGACTGCCCTCGTGATCTGCAAGGACCGGAAGGAGTTTTGGACTACCCAAACTCAATTCTGGCAGTGGGTGAGAGAGGGCGTGGTTACCAAAACCGACGATAACCCTTTAACCGGAACCTTCAAAAGAGAACACGAGGAACTACTCGTAATCCTAAGTAATACCGTCTTAAACCTGGCCCACCCTAACCACATGCGCGAAGCGTTGCTATCGCGCCGGGTTGGGCTGGCGAGAAAGTAATGAGGTTTTTATGAGCAATAAAAAGTTTGCTAGCGGCTTTGCCGTGAAGCTTTTGGTAGTGGCAGCTTGCCTTGCCATAACTGCGTTTTCCGTAAGTGGTCAACAGGCGGCTGGGCCACCGGCGGACAAAACAGCTGCGGTTAACGCTCCGGTAGCTGCTAGTGCCCGAACGACGCTGACTACAAATGACGACGACCGTTACCGGATCGGGCCCGGCGACATTCTGGATATTCGTATTCTCAATCGTCCTACACTTTCGCGCGACGCCGTTCGCGTTGAAGGAAACGGTCTGATTCGCATGCCGCTGATCGATGAAGAAATTCAAGCGGCCTGTAAGACAGAAGGCGAGTTGGCGAAGGAAATTGCCGAGCGGTACACCAAGTTTTATCGCAAGCCGCAGGTGGATGTTTTTATCAAGGAGTATCACTCGCGGCAGGTGGCAGTGATTGGTGCGGTAAACGAGCAGAGCCGGTTTGAGCTGCAGCGGCGCATTCGTCTGCTTGACTTGCTGACTTACGCTAAAGGCACTTCTCCCAAAGCAGGCCAGACCATCAACATTGTTCATGCGCCGCGACTGCAAGGGTGTCAAAAGGCAGGCGACACCGCAGATGAAGCTGCGTTTTCCAGTTATAAGCTGAGTGAAACGCTGCAAGGCGACCCGCGAGCCAATCCCTACATCGAAGCCGGCGACATCATTACGGTGCCCGAGGCTAACCTGGTTTATGTAGTCGGGAACGTCTATACGCCCCTGACCATCCCTTTGAAGGAACCCATCACGCTTTCACGCGCGGTGGCGATGGCCGGCGGCGTTAAGCAGGACAGCAAGAAAGATAAAGTGAGAATCGTGAGACAGGAGCCGGGCGCGGCCACCAGTAGAGAAATCGTGGTGGACCTGGTGGCAATTGAAAAGAAACGCGCGGACGACATCGCGCTGATGCCCAACGACATCATTGACGTGCCGACATCTGGAAGCAAGACCTTTTTACGCGGACTGCTTGGTACCGTTGCGCCTTCGGTGGCGCAACTGCCAGTGCGCATTGTGCCCTAGTTTTTGAAATTCTCTGTGCGTGCTCTGTGCCTCTGTAGTGAATGCTTAACGTTTATGCACCCCACAGAGGCACAGAGGCCAGAGGACGCACAGAGATAGCTGAAACGCGAAATTCGCAATTCGAAATTTTTAGAGGCAAACGATGAAACCATCTCGTGAACTGATCAAGCCCGAGCCCGGTCTCGAAGCCATTGACGCACCAAGGGAGTCCGGAGGCAGTCCGCATTCTTACAACTACGGAGTTGATCCCAATGCGGACTCCGACATACATCTGCTTGATTACTGGCGCGCCGTGCGGAAGCGACTGTGGCTGGTAGTGAGCATCGTTGCGCTGATTACGATGCTGTCCGTCATCTATGTCGCCCGCAAGCCGGATGTCTATCAGGCCGGCGCCCGCGTCCAGGTTGACCTGGAAAACAGCGGCGCCCTGGTAGGCAAAACGCCTTACGTCTTTGGTCCTACGAATGACCCCACTTACTTCAACACACAACTGCAAATACTCATCAGCCCGGGCCTGATGCGCCGCGTAGTTAAAGCTCTGGACCTCGAACACAACCCCGACTTCTTCAAGGGAAACTCAACTCAAAAGAGATCGACCTGGCAAACGATCAAGGGAATGATGGGGTTCGGCAGCGTCAGCAAGCCGGATGAAAGCACTGTGGCGAAGGATGATTTACAGCTTCGCACTACCGGAACCGTTTCCGCTGCTCATGAGGATCTTGCCGAGGCCAAACGTCTTGCTCCTTATGTTGGCGCTATTCTTGGAGGTCTGAAAGTTGACCCGGTAAAAGAAACCCGCGGCTTGTACAAAGAGACGCGTTTGATCGACATCACTTATACCCACACTGACCCCGAGGTAGCTGCGCGCGTCGTCAACGCCATCGCCAAAACGTATGTCTTCAACAACCTCGAGAAGAAGGGTGAAACGAACACCAGTACCGCCGAGTTTTTGGAAAAGCGTATTGCAGAGCTGCAACAGAAAGTTCGTACTGATGAAGAGAAGCTCGTCAACTACGCAAAAAACAATCAAATAATCTCGCTCGAGCCCAATCAGAATACCGTGGCCGAACGGCTTGCCGGTCTCAATAAGCAATTGCTCGAGGCGGAGAATGAACGCATCGAAGCCGAATCCAAATATAACGCCGCCAGGATCGGAGGCGCGGCCAACGCCCTCGCCGATCTCGACGCTAAACAGGTAAACGAGACTGAATCCAAACTTGCGGACCTGCGCCAGAAGCGAGCGCAACTGATGGTCGACGCTACCGAGGAAGCGCCGGAAGTTAAAGAGGTCGATCAGCAAATAGCGGAGCTTGATCGGCAGGCCAAAGAAATGCGCCTGCGCAAGAGCAGTACGATTCTGACTAATCTGGAAACGAGTTACCGGCAAACGCTGGCGCGCGAACAGGAGTTGCGCAAGTCGTTTGAAAAACAACGTGGAGAAACGCTGACCCAAAACGAAGCTGCGATTAACTACCGGATCATTCAGCAGGAAATTCAGACTAACAAAACGCTGCTGGACAATCTGCTGCAGCGTTCCAAGGAAAACGACGTAATCATGGCCAGCAAGCCAAACAACATCTCGGTTGTCGATTACGCCATCACCCCTGAGGGTCCCATCGGACCAAATCGCACGCGCACAGTTTTTGTTGCCCTGTTCCTCGCCCTGGGATTGGGAGTTGGTTTTGCGCTGCTGCTGGAATATCTCGACGATACGGTCCACTCCACCGAAGAAGTTGAACGGTTGCTGCATCTTCCTGCGCTCGCCGTCATTCCTGCGGCACTCGGAAACGGCAAGCGTCGCCTGCTGGCCGGCCCGGGAGGACTGCAGAAGCGAAACGGAAACCCGAGCGATAATCCGGAATTGTTGATGAATGCTGACGGCCGTTCGCCTCTGGCTGAATCTTACCGGCATCTGCGCACGTCCGTGTTGCTTTCAACCGCCGGGCGAGCGCCGCGCTCGTTGCTGGTGACTTCAAGTTTGCCTGGAGAAGGAAAGACAACAACCGCGGTCAATACTGCAGTGAGCCTGGCTCAAACCGGAGCAAGCGTGGTGATCATTGACGCTGACATGCGCCGGCCGCGTTTGCGCTCAATTTTCGGATTGTCGGACCGCGCCGGCTTGAGTTCGATTCTGTCCAGCGAATTGTCTGAAGCCGAATTGCTGGCAATGGTTTCGCAGGCGCCGGTAGCCGGCCTGCACGTTTTGACGGCCGGGCCGATACCTCCCAATCCGGCTGAACTATTGGGCTCCGAGCAAATGCACCGGCTGATGATTATTCTGCAGTCAAAGTTTAACCACGTCGTTGTCGACTCGCCGCCGGTTAGCTCGTTTACCGATGGCGTTTTGATTTCATCGATGGTCGACGGAGTGTTGCTGGTGGTGCACGGCGGCAAGAGTTCGCGTCACGTGGTGAAGCGGTCGCGGCAACTGCTGCAGGATGTGGGCGCCAAGATTTTTGGCGTCGTGCTCAACAACGTCAACCTGCAATCGCATGACTATTATTACTATCAACGTTATTACGGTTCGAGTTACTACAAGAGCGATGGCGAAGAGGAAATGAGTGCACCCGCCGCGGTTGCTTCGAGTTCGCTGGATCTAAGGTAGATCGATCTGGAAAGTCTTTCAAGGTGAACTTCTCCACAGACATGGAACGTCTTCAGGTAAGGAAGGCGGGCTTGCCCCCGCTCCTGACTTTACGTTTTCTGATCCGCGCAAAATCCGCGTTCATCCGCGGCTGAATATTCTCCACCTGTCTACTTTCTAACCATGAAGAAGGCGCTAATAACCGGCATCACTGGCCAGGACGGTTCTTACTTAGCCGAACTCCTGCTGAGTAAGGGCTACGAAGTTCACGGCATCATCCGGCGCGCCTCGAGCTTCAACACCGCGCGCATAGATCATCTCTACAGCGATCCACATATCAATGGCGTAAGGCTCTTTCTGCACTACGGCGACATTGGCGATTCAACCAATCTCATCAAACTGCTCTATCGAATTCAGCCGGAAGAGGTGTATCACCTGGCGGCCCAGAGTCACGTGCGCGTAAGTTTCGATATACCCGAATACACCGGCGACGTCACCGGCTTGAGCACCGTTCGTCTACTTGAAGCAATTCATGAAACAGGAGTGAAGGCGAAGTTTTATCAGGCCAGCAGTTCTGAAATGTTCGGTAAGGTCCAGGAAACTCCGCAGCGCGAAACTACACCCTTCTATCCTCGTTCGCCTTACGCAGCGGCCAAGGTCTACGCTTATTGGAGTACGGTGAACTATCGCGAGAGCTATGGACTATTTGCCTGCAACGGAATTCTCTTCAACCACGAAAGCCCCCGCCGTGGCGAAACCTTCGTGACCAGGAAAATCACGCGCGCGGCTGCACGGATCAAAACCGGCCGCCAGGAAAAACTCTATCTGGGCAACCTCGACGCCAAGCGCGACTGGGGTTATGCCAAAGAGTATGTTGAAGCGATGTGGTTGATGCTGCAGCAGGACCAACCCGACGATTTTGTTATTGCTACCGGCGAGACACACTCGGTGAAGCAGTTTCTTGAAGAGACCTTCGCCTACCACGGACTTGATTGGCAGGAACACGTCGAGATCGATCCTAAGTATTATCGGCCTACTGAAGTTGACTTGCTGATTGGGGATGCCGGCAAAGCGAAACGAATGCTTGGCTGGGAGCCACAAACAAAATTCAGCGATTTGGTGAAACTGATGGCGCAAGCAGATGCAGAGACACTCGACCCGCAGGAACAGCGCAAAGACTTCGGAGCGTCCTAACGCTCAGTATTATTTTGCATTCGCAAGCTGACAGCTTGCCTTAGTAACACCGGCGAGCGAGCGTGATGGAAAAATTCCCTTACAAGCGGATCGTAGTAACCGGCGGCTCAGGATTCCTGGGACGACATCTGGTTAAGCAACTGGAAGCGTTTCCCGATGTCGAGATCTTCGTTCCGCGTAAGGAGTCCTATGACCTGGTGGAGATCGCGAACGTCAGGCGCTTGCTCCAGGACACGAAGCCCGATCTGCTAATTCACCTCGCCGCTATCGTTGGCGGCATCGGCGCGAATCAACAGAATCCCGGGCGCTTTTTTTACGACAATCTAATGATGGGCGCGCAGTTGATCGAAGAGGCTCGCGTTTCTGAGGTGCGTAAGTTTGTGGCAGTGGGAACCGTGTGCGCGTATCCCAAGTTCACGCCTGTCCCTTTTCGCGAGGAAGACTTATGGAACGGCTACCCGGAAGAAACAAATGCACCTTACGGGCTGGCGAAGAAGATGATGCTGGTGCAGTCGCAGAGCTACCGGCAACAGTATGGCTTCAACTCCATCTTCCTGCTGCCGGCAAATCTTTACGGCCCCGGCGATAGCTTTGATCCAGCAAGATCGCACGTCATTCCAGCCCTCATCCGCAAATGCGTAGACGCGCGCGAGCGGGGTGATGGACACATCGACGTCTGGGGCACCGGCAATGCTTCGCGTGAGTTTCTCTACGTCGCCGACTGTGCCGAGGCAATTGTGAAAGCTGCAGCCGAGTACGACGAAGGCGAGCCGGTGAACATCGGTTCGGGCAGCGAGATAAAAATATCAGAGCTGGTTAAGCTGATCGCCGGGTTAACAGGATTCGAAGGCGAGATCAGATGGCAAACCGACAAGCCTGACGGCCAACCCCGCCGCAGCCTCGACGTCTCACGCGCCCATGAGAAGTTTGGCTTTCGCGCCAGCACCTCCTTCGAAGATGGGCTACGACGAACGATCGATTGGTACGAAGAGACTGCGAAACTCGTTGCAGCCGAGGTTTACTAACACCGCGATTTTGAGTTCCCATCCCGTCTGCTTATTCCGAAGTTCCTAATGTCAGCTCAATCTGAAATCAGCAATCCGCAAACCCAGATCGGTTTGCCCACATTTTTCATTGACCCACCCAGCGGCTGGACGTCGATTGGATTTCGTGAGTTGTGGGCTTACCGCGAGCTCCTCTACTTCCTCACGTTGCGCGACGTTAAGGTGCGCTATAAGCAGACTGCGCTTGGCGCTGCCTGGGCGATCATTCAACCGCTCTTCATGATGCTCGTCTTCAGTTTGTTTTTTGGCCGCTTGGCAAAGCTTCCGTCAGATGGAATTCCTTATCCGGTATTTACTTTCTGCGCGCTCTTGCCGTGGCAGTTATTTGCGCACGCCCTAACGGAGTCGAGTAATAGTCTGGTGGCGAACGAACGTCTGATCACAAAGGTCTACTTCCCGCGATTGGTGGTGCCGCTGTCCGCCGTGCTTGGCGGCCTGGTGGATTTTGCTGTGGCTTTCGTCATTCTTATGGTGATGATGTTTTATTACGGCATTGTTCCCACCTGGGCAATCGTCACGCTGCCGGCCTTCATTATCCTGGCAATCATGACAGCGCTTGGTGTAGGCCTCTGGCTCTCGGCACTCAACGTCAAGTATCGCGACGTGCGCTATACGATCAACTTCTTGATTCAGTTTTGGCTGTTTGCGACACCGGTCGCGTATTCGAGTTCAATTGTCCCCGAACGCTGGCGCGCGCTCTATGGCCTAAATCCGATGGCCGGAGTGGTTGACGGATTTCGCTGGGCGTTGCTCGGGAAGCAACCACCCGGCGCGATGCTTGCCGTCTCGTGTGGTGTGGTAATAGCAATTCTGATCGGCGGGCTCTATTACTTCCGTCGCATGGAGCAGGAATTTGCGGATGTTATTTGACATCCTCGTAAGACGCTCAATCCGTAAGTGACAAAGATGATTAAAGTTGGAGTGATTGGCTACGGTTACTGGGGTCCTAATGTTGTGCGCAACTTCATGGAGTCTGCTAACTCAACTGTCGCCGCAGTCAGCGATTTGCGGCCCGAACGATTGACACGACTCCGCAAGAGCTACCCTTCAATCAAGACGCTTACGGATTGTAGAGAGTTGATTGCCGATCCCCAAATAGATGCAATTGCCATCGCTACGCCGGTCTCATCGCACTTCGATCTCGCAATGGCCTCGCTGCAGGCAGGCAAGCACGTGTTAGTTGAAAAGCCTCTGGCAGCCAACTGCGAGCAAGCGACCAGGTTAATCGATGAGGCCGCGCGCCGGAAGCGCATTTTGATGGTCGATCACACATTTGTATACACCGGGGCTGTACGTAAGATTCGCGACTTGATCTCAACCAATGCTTTGGGAGAAATCTACTACTATGACGCCGTACGAGTGAATTTGGGACTGTTCCAGCACGACGTGAACGTAATATGGGATTTGGCAATACACGATCTCTCCATCATGGACTATGTTTTACCCTATCGCCCGGTAGCTGTGTCTGCTACGGGCATCAGCAATATTCCGGGACAGCCTGAAAATGTTGCCTACATCACACTGTTTTTCGCGAATACATTAATTGCTCACGTCCACGTCAATTGGCTTACTCCGGTGAAGGTTCGCCACACGTTAATCGGCGGAAGCGACAAGATGATTCTTTATGACGATCTGGAACCGAGCGAGAAAGTGAAGATCTACGACAAGGGAGTCTCACTCTCCCAGAATGGCGATGCAGTATACGAAATGCTCGTAAGCTACCGTTCCGGCGATATGATGGCGCCTAGACTAGATACCGCCGAGGCCTTGCAGCGCGAAGCAGTGCATTTTATTGATTGTATTGAGAATGGCACTGAGCCCGAGTCCGACGGTCAATCTGGCCTGAGGCTGGTGCGCATTATTGAGGCGGCTGAAAGATCGCTGCGTGGTCGCGGGGAGCTAGTCGAAATCCTCTTATGATTCTCTTTCGCTTGGCCAAACTGGCCACCGATCGTAATCCCTCGAATTAACTTTGATTCCATCTGGGCGGAGGGGTCTGCGCGAAATTTTCAAGGATAAGAATGGCTGAATTAGCAATCAACTGCACGGATTTAGGCAAGCGCTACCGAATCGGACAGCAACAGCGCTACAAGGCCTTAAGGGACGTCCTCGCGGAGGCGGCTATCTCCCCCTTTCGTCGTATGCGTGCTGCGATAAGCAGGAACGGACATTCAGTCAACGATCTGCAATTTTCGAATCATATCTGGGCGCTTCAGGATGTTTCTTTCGACGTTAAGAGCGGCGAAGTACTAGGAATCATAGGTCGTAACGGTGCTGGTAAGAGTACATTGTTGAAGATTCTTTCTCGAATTACCAAGCCAACCCGCGGTCATGTGACGATCCACGGACGTATAGCTTCTCTTTTGGAAGTTGGTACGGGTTTTCACCCTGAACTCACAGGTCGTGAAAATCTCTATCTTAGTGGCGCGGTTCTTGGGATGAAGAAAACAGAGATCGAAAAGAAGTTCGATCAGATCGTTGACTTTGCCGAAATCGACAAATTTATCGATACGCCCGTTAAGCGTTACTCCAGCGGGATGCAAATGCGTCTTGCTTTTGCCGTAGCAGCGCACCTTGAGCCGGAGATTTTATTGGTAGACGAGGTGTTAGCTGTCGGCGACTTCGAATTCCAAAAGAAGTGCCTGGGTAGAATGCAGGACATTGGCGAGAGTGGCAGGACGGTATTATTCGTAAGCCATTCGATGCCTACGGTCCAACGTTTATGCCAGAGGGGAATTCTTCTTGTTAAGGGTTCCGTCGCAGCAGATGGGCCTGTTAACGATGTCGTTAATGAATATTTAACCACGAACATGACCTCGAGACACGTGGGCACTGTAATTGATGGAAAGGTGACGATCACCGAGGCGACAATCATGTGGGCACAAAGCGACGGCCTGCGCCTTGAGGTCAACTTTGTCTCACCGTTTATGCTTTGCCCGCCCATGTTAGGTTTGGTGATTTATGACGCAATGGGCGCGCCTGTCTTCGGTACAAATCCCAGATTTGACGTTCATGCGCACCAGCCTCGATCGATGAAAGCGGGGACAATTACTGTAAAGATTTCCACGGAAGCTTTGCGGCCCGATACGTACCACGTGTCATTGTGGTTAGGCGATCAATATCAGGACTATTCCATCGTCGATCGAGCTCTGTATGTAGAGATTGGGACGGGAGCACAGGAAGCTTGGCGGCCACCACGAGATGTTATTGGCAATATTCGACTAGATACAGAATGGAGTTATCAGATTCACGATAGCCATCGTTCTGAACAATTGGAGCCAATATGAAAAGTAGAGTGCTTGAAAGGGCTCCCATATCTGATCCATTGTGCATCGATGACAGCTTTGTTGAGGATGTAGAACGCTATCTTTTCGCTAAGGAATTCGTTCGCGGAAAAAGGGTGGTCGACATAGCTTGTGGTACTGGATACGGCTCTTATTTAATGTGGAAGCAGGGAGGCGCGCGATCTGTTTTAGGTGTTGACTCCTCAGACGAGGCTATCGCTATCGCGGAGCGTTTCTCTGTGCCGGGGATAGTAGACTTCTGCTTAGGTGCCGCAGAACTCATTCCAATAGAAAGCTCAACAGTTGAGGTTGCAATCAGCATGGAAACGATTGAGCATTTGTCTGATCCGCTTCCTTTGCTTAAGGAGTTGAGACGCACTCTCGGCGTAGGTGGCATGGCGATAATCTCTACTCCTCTTAACAACGACGGGACGCGACTAAAACCGGAAAACCCCTATCATCTTCGCGAGTATTCTTCTCAAGAGTTCAGCGCGTTAGTAGCAAGTGTCTTTAACAAAGTGGAAATGTACACGCAGTTAACTAAGTACCAAGATGATCTATGGCCCGAGTCCCTTGAATCAAAACAGATTGTTTCGAATTCCAGGCGATACTTGAGGTTAATTACTCCCGCGCCGTTAAGGCAATTCATTCGAGGGGTGGTGGGCTCACGCGGATTGCACGCCTCTAGGTCTCATGTTGTCAAAGGTATTAACGAACAAGGCAGTGTCCAAATTGCTGTTTGCAGTTTTTAATTCGCGGTATGCTTGAGTTGAAGAAACGAGTCCTCATCAACGTTATGCTTTTTGGTGCCGGCGGCGGAGCTACTCACCTACTGCATTTATGCCGGACGCTCGTTAAACAGGGCGCAGAGATTACCTTGGTGTGCAGATATGCCCACCCGAGCACTCCGCTCCTTCAAGCGGCTCATACCATTCCAATTCGCGTTGTCGTAACGCCGTTTTCAAGGAACCGGCGGCTCTATCGTTTTTCCACGGCTTGGGCCTTATTGTTCTGGCCTTTCTTGCTAGGAAGAAGAAACTACGACGTTCTTTATACTTGGGAACTGAGCAGCTTCACCCGTTTTTTAAGTCGCTTTGTTCGTCGTGGAGGAGCTTGCTTGCTGCAAAAGATTGGCGAGCCTTTAGCACACGCGCTTTCGAACGATGATTCTCTGGAAGGTTTATTAGATGGATTGATGGTCGAAACGCCCATACATGCTGAGGCAGCAGAGCGATACTTGAAGCGGAATGTTTCTGTGCTGTCGTTGCCTCTTATTGGGCACTGTTTCAGGCCGCCAGAACGCAATGGTCATTGCCCAGGCAAAGTGTTTCGGATCACGTTTCTCGGGAGATATCACTCTGACAAGGGCATTTATCGTTTGCTGGAGATATGGCCAACCTTAGGCATCGGAGAGGCAGAACTAAACTTTTATGCATGGGGTTCTGAGCGTGATGAACTCCAACGGTGCGTGGTCTCCCTAGGACTGCAAGATCAGATTAAGTTGAATGATGCTTACACTACTGCCGAAGAGCTCACGGTCATTCTTACTAATACCGATCTCGTGGTACTTCCGTCAGAAACAGAAGGCTTTCCGGTTGTTTTGCTGGAGGCAATGGCCCATGGAGTTCCTTTTGTTGCAACTGACGTAGGTGCAGTGCAGTTATTGGCTAATGAGAATCCCGATGTGAGGGTTGTTCCGCTGGATAACTCCAAGTTGAAAGCCGCAATTGAGGAGATGGCGGTGGCGATTCGCTCTGGTCTCGTCAATTCCAAGAGGTTACAAGCTTATTATAACAGTCGATATGGTTATGACTTGCTTACTCAAAAATGGGCCGAGGCACTTCTGTTCTGGAATCCTTCTTTGAAGTTGGGTCTAACTCAAAATCAGGATCATGGCTAGAATCTGCCTAATCACGCCACACCACATTTCGTTCCAGCCCCGAACTCTGCGCGAGGCCGACGCGCTGTTTGAAGCCGGCCATGACGTCCGTGTTGTCTGTCGACAAATGGACGGTGCACTAACAGGTTATGACAGGGAAATAATGAACTCCCGGCAATGGCGTTTGCAGCCGGTTGACTTACATCGCAATGGTCCTAACCGATATGGATGGATGTTTGACAGCGTGCGTTCTAAGTTGTTCGACAGGCTATTTAATATGGGTGTTAAGACGGTGAGCACCGGAGCGCGTGGTTATTTGAAAGGATTCGGCAGGTTAAAAGCGTTAGCAATGGGAGAACCTACGGATTGGTTCATTGCCCACACACAATCGACCTTGCCAATTGCGGCAATGGCTGCAAGACGTTGGAGCGCAAAGCTGGGCTTTGACTGTGAAGATTTGCTGGCAGAAATGAGAACTGATCCGAGCGAGATCGTTAACCTGCTCCAGCGGCGCTATCTTCCACTTTGCGATTACGTATCTGTGCCATCCCAATGTCTCGGTAATCGTCTCGCAGAGGCGCATAAGCTTAACAACCTCTTGGTCTTGCACAATGTGTTTCCGCTCCATTTTGCGAAAGACTTACTTCCTCCCAATAACCGCGTCGCGAAACCCGTGCTGCGCCTCCACTGGTTCGGGCAGACAGTTGGCGAAGGGCGTGGTGTAGAAGAAGGTATCCAGGCATTGGGACTTATTGGAAATAAGTATGAGAACGTGGAACTCCACTTAAGGGGACGCCTAAATCAACGGTCTCGCTTAACGTTGGATAACTTGTCACGCCAATACAGAGTAACGAACAAAGTGATTTTTCATGCCCCTCTTCCGCCACAAGATCTCATTAGTTCAATGGATCACTTTGACGTAGGTTTGGCTCTTGAGCGGCCCGACCATGGAAACTATTCGTTGGCTGCCTCAAACAAGTTGCTAAGTTATCTTCTGGCTGGCTTGGCAGTCGCCGCTACCGATACCCCGGGGCACCGTGAAGTGATGGACCAAACGCCAGCTGCAGGCTTTGTTTACCCGGCCAATAACCCCGCCGCCCTGGCCGCTCGCTTGTCACAATGGGTAGACAACCGAGGCGCCTTGCTGGCCGCACAAAACGCCGCTTGGGATGCAGCCCGATCGAAGTTTTGTTGGGATATTGAAAAGGAAAAGTTGTTGGCTGTCTTCCAACATGGGCAGCAATATGCGATTGGCACCGGCTGATGTCTAAAAAAGATAGTGCGCCAGCTGATCTTATTCCCGTCCGACCGTAATGAAGAGAGTAGTCATTATTGGGGCGGATTTTTCACCCAGTAGTTTGCCTCCGGCAACTCGGATAAGGTTTTTCGCAAAGCACCTCCCGCAGTTTGGTTGGGAACCAGTTGTGCTAACGACTCAATCGGGTTACTACGAATCTCAGATAGACATGGAAAATGAGCGGCTCGTTCCAGACGGTTTGCGCGTTGTTCGGACGCCGGCTCTGCCGGCCTCGTTGATGCGAAAAATCGGAATAGGCGATCTTGGCCTGCGCACTATTGGAAATCATTGGCGGGCGTTATCAAAGTTACAGAAAGAGAATAAGATCGATCTCATCTTCATCCCGGTACCTCCATCAATAACTATGGTGCTGGGAAGATTAGCGAATCTGAGATTTGGCATTCCATACGTCGTGGATTATATCGATCCCTGGGTGACCGATTACTATTGGACGTTACCGCGAAAACAACGCCCTCCAAAATGGTTGTTGTCTTATGTGTTGTCGCGGTGTCTGGAGCCATTCGCGCTCAGGCGCGCCCGACATATTACAGGGGTTTCCCAAGGCACTACAGATCAGGTAGTAAGGCGATATTCTTGGTTGTCGCGAGCCGATGCAACGGAGATTCCATATGGGGCCGAAGCTGGAGATTTCGAGTACCTAAGAGAGCATCCGCGTCAGAATCCAGTTTTCGATGGGGAAGACGGAAAGATTCACATTTGTTCTGTCGGTGCCTATGTCGAATCGATGGAACAAACCCTCCGCGCGTTTTTTAAGGCGTTTCTCGCCGCACATAAGAAGTCTCCTGAGCTTTTTGACAATGTCTTGCTGCATTTTGTTGGTACTACTTATGCCACCAACGGGGCGGATCCCTTTAGGGTAACTGCCATAGCGCGGGATTGTGGTATTGAGGAATGGATACGTGAACAACCGCAACGTGTGTCCTATCTCGATTCATTGCAAATTATGCTGGATTCGCAGGCGCTTATTCTCTTGGGTTCTTCCGAGCCGCACTACACGGCGTCCAAAGTTTTCCCCTACATACTGGCGGAGCGACCGCTGTTGACGATCTTCCACGAGGACAGCAGCGTTAACACAATTCTCGATGAGGTTAGACCCGGGCGGACTGTAAGGTTCAGAGAAAAGCAAAATCCCTGCGAGTTAGCGGATGAGATTTCCCATCATCTCGAAGACATGGTTGGTGAAATGTTACGTGGGGATTGGATTCCCAATATCCGCTGGGAAGCGTTTGATCCGTACACAACTAAAGCCCTGACTGGGCGCTTGGCCGAAACGTTTGATAAGGCGGTTGCGGAGTAAGTTGTTAGTGTCAGCTTTTTGCGTGCAATTTCCGGTTATAGAAACAGTTAAGGCGAACTCGAAGGCTCTGGGAGGAGTGCACTGTCCGGTCTGTGAGAGTGAGTGCACCGCTCCGCCACTCTATCGCTACACCGTTGAACAAGCCGCCGCCCATTTTTGCCCGCCGACGCGAAATCCGGAACGTAACCGCAGACTGCGGAACTGTATAGCTCGTCTGTGGGGAAGAAGCCATTGTCTAATCCTGCGCTGCGATCAGTGTGGATTCGGTTTTGGGTATCCATTTGTTGGGGGGGATGAGGAATTCTATGGAATCCTACTCGAACAAAAAGACTACCCTATTTGGCGTTGGGATTATGATGTGGCCCTTACGGAAGCGATTGAAAAGTTCACTGGGGGCAAGATTCTGGACATCGGTGCCGGGGTCGGAAACTTTCTGCGCCGCTTGGATGAGACCTGGGAATGTTATGCAGTCGAAGGTAGCGAGTTGACGAGGCGTGAACTCGAAGGTTCAAGAATCAGGGTCTTTCGAGATTTAGAAGAAGCAGCCAACTCTCATGCAGGAACATTTCAGGTTGTCACGCTTTTTCAGGTGCTCGAACATGTCGCTGAATTCGACTTCGTTCTCAAGCAGTGTCGAAAGCTGCTGGCGCCGGGCGGCAGATTGGTAGTAACCGTGCCAGAAGGAGAGGCAATGATTCGCCAGGAGATGGTGACTGGTTGTGCCGACATGCCGCCAAATCACCTGAGTAAGTGGACGCCCGCCAGTCTCCGCCGTGTCTTAACACGAATTGGATTTGAATGTGGGGATCCTATTCCTGAGCCCTCGTCATTGAACAGTTTGCGAGCGAATTTGCACATGCGCGTCAGCGCGGATGCCGCAGATTCCAATTCGATTTCGGCGCAAGCTTACCGCGTTAAGAATAAGCCCCTCAGGATAGCGGCACTTTCGCTTCTCGCTGTGCCCGCTTTCTTGAGATTGCTTCCAAACGGCCGGCATCTTCTAGCTGGCGGAGCCTTTGCGATCGTTAGCGTCGTACCGAGTTGACGAAAACGTCGCTAAGTTACTTGACGCATTTGATTAAAATCTGGCAGCAGGATGAAGGCCGAGAGAAGCACCACTTAGCATGTTGTACTGTCACGCCAATTTACCAAAGGCAGGACTAGGGAATCGACTTTTCCCCTGGGCTCGATGCCGCGTGTTTTCCTTCAAAAACAACGTGCCGATGCTTCGTCCGACGTGGGCACAACTACGGATCGGTCCGCTCTTAAGAGGAGAGTCTGATCTCAGACACTATTCGGATCTATTTACGACCGGCCCAGACGAGGTTACCAGTGTCAAGAAATTGTTCATAAAGTGCATCTCCCATCGGGAGCCAGAAGATGGTAATGGCTTCGTGGCGACTTCGAACGGCCGAACAGTAATCAGAGTTTTTGAGGGTGAGCAGGATCGGTTCCAACAGCTTAACGGTTGGCACGAGTTTCTCAGTGCCGAACTCCTCGCTATTACTCGACCACGATGGAGAAACGCTGTTGAGCAGATCGGAGAAGTTCCCCTGGGCATTCATGTGAGGATGGGAGACTTTGTTGAGCCGGGAACAAACGAGGCTAATCCACACGTTCGGGCACCGCGCTCATGGTACGTCGAAAGTTTAAGACAAATTCGGAAGGCTGCAGGTTATCCAGTTCGCGCAATTCTGGTTTCAGACGGCAAGGAGAACGAACTCCAAGAATTACTGGTCGAGGAAAATATTTCACTGGTACGAACTGGTTCGGCAATTGGTGACCTGTTGTTGTTATCCCAGAGCAAAGTCTTAATCGCCTCTGCGGGTAGTTCCTTCAGCGCTTGGTCAGCTTTTCTAGGTCAAATGCCAAGCATTGCTCATCCATCGAAGTCGTTTGAGTGGTTTAACTTGATCAATCAAAAAGGCAGTTACTTGGGCGGATTCGATCCGCTGGAACCAGATGACTTGTTTCTTCGCCAAGTTGAAGTGGTTTTTGCTGGAACGGAAACGAAAACGTACCCGCCGGTTTCTTAACAAAGCTTCTGTCGGAATGCCAACTTTGCACGTAAGACCTTGCGGCCCTTGAAAACTTTAACGCAGTTACGGAGTCGCGTCAGTCTCGGTTCACTGAGGCAGATACTGTTCAATCCTTACCTGATTAGACGAATCCCGAGATACTTAATTGATCTTCGGTCTTACCGCAAATTGGAATTTGCGGCCACCGGCAAGCTTGCGAAATTAAGGTTGTACCCGTGCCTTCAGGATGATACGCACCTTCAGAGCGCACACTCATATTATTTTTACCAGGATTGCTGGGCAGCTAGGCAAGTGTTTAGAGAGCGGCCGGCGTGGATAGTTGACTTGGGTTCTACTTTGCTGCTCGTTGGAATCTTGTCGCAGTTTGCGAAGTGCATATCGGTAGACTACAGGCCCATACAAGTCGATTTGGCGGGATTGCATCCTGTCGGTGGAACACTCCTGAACCTACCTTTCCAGGACAACTCCCTACCATGCGTTACCACGATGTGCGTCTTGGAACATGTCGGACTGGGGCGCTATGGCGATCCACTATCCCCACTAGGTACTTTGCAAGCGGTCGCCGAAATAGCGAGAGTAGTCGCACCTGGCGGAATAGTTGTATACAGCGTTCCAGCGGGATCGGAGATGAATGAATTCAACGCCCACAGGCGTTTTACACACGGGCAGGCCGCCGCGTTTTTTGAAGGATGGGACCTTGTTGACTCGTGCGTCTTAACGCCCGCTCCCCGGGCCTTTCAATCAGATGAGACTCTGTCAGAATGTAGCGATCCTGTTGTCTGCTTTTGCTTCCGCAAGCCGGATAAAACGGTCTGATTCAATTTGTTTGACGCGATGTCGCGTGGTCGCTGAGGACGATTGAAGAACAACCTCTTGATTTCTTAATGAAGCCTAAGCGTCTCGCGATTCTAACGACACATCCAATTCAATATCACGGGGCGTGGTTTCGAAGGTTGTCATCTGAGCCAGGGCTTGCTGTTGAAATTCTCTATTGCCACAATGCGACGGCCCGAGAACAGGCGAACGCAGGTTTTGGGGTTGAATTTGACTGGGATGTTTCCCTGCTTGAAGGTTATTCACATCGTTTTCTCAAAAACGTCGCGAAGCATCCAGGCATTGTGGGTTTTAGCGGACTTGATACTCCTGAAATCTTAGATATCCTCGCGCGTGAACGCTTTGATGCCGTGATGATAAACGGCTGGCACTACAAGAGTGCATGGCAGACGATGCGTGCGTGTTGGAAGACGAAAACTCCGGTCATGGTGCGCAGCGATTCACACTTGTATACGGAGCGATCAGGTTTGAGGCGAGCAGCGAAGATACCGCTTTATCGGTGGTTTATTTCAAAGCTCGACGTTTGCCTGCCAGTAGGGACATGGTCGAGGGACTATTTCTTGCATTATGGCGCGAGGAAAGAGCGAGTATTTGTTATTCCGCACGTTATCGATACCGCTTACTTTCAGAGCGAATCGAAAAGGCTTGAGTCGGGACGAAGCCGACTTCGTGCCAAGTGGGGCCTTAATGACGCCGCCGTAGTTTTTCTTTTTGCGGGAAAGTTTATCGATAAGAAGCGACCGCTGGATTTTGTGAACGCAATCGAACGGGCGAGGTCGCACGGATCCGAAGTGGAAGGATTGATGGTCGGTGATGGACCATTGCGCACGGCCTGCGAAGATTTAGCAAGACAAAAGAATCTTCCAATCAGGTTTTCGGGCTTCCTCAATCAGTCTGAAATAACTGCGGCCTACGTAATCGCTGACGCACTGGTGTTGCCGTCCGATGGAGGCGAAACCTGGGGCTTGGTAGTAAACGAAGCGATGGCCTGTGGAGTGCCTTGTTTTGTAAGCGACAGGGTGGGCTGCGGACCAGACATGATCAGGACTGGTGAGACGGGTGCTTTGTTTCCGTTGGGTGACACCGAAACGCTCGGAGAAATATTGTCAGAGTTCGCCGCAAATGAAAAACAGATGGTTTGGATGGCTCGTTGCGCCAGGAAACACGCACAAGAGTACACAGTGGACGTCGCCGTTGAGCGAACGATCCGGGCTGTAGAGATAGTAAGCACATGAAAGCTCTTGAGAAGAATATCGCAGCCAAATTGAAGTTGCGGCCCTTTGTTGCGGCGACGGGGATCCCTTTATTTGTAACAATATTGCTTTATCTTTGGCGCCTCAACGAAGTCACGCCCTTACAGTTACTAATCGCGTTTCTGCTGTTGCTTTTACCTTGGCAAGACTATCGCGGCTGGCGGAGGGGCGGTAAACCGGCCTTACCCGTCTTCGCCGTGTTGGCCTTTATGTATTGGCTGTATTATGTGGTTCCGTTTTTCCTTGAGGATCATGTCTTCGCCACTATCTACGAACCCATGGGTCATGAATTGACGTCAGACACGATTACTCTTGCCTTGTTAATGGCTTTGATTGGCGTTTGCGCTCTTTGGCTCGGAATGAGGTTGGGAAGCGCTAGATTTGTAGTGCCTCGCGTCCGGTTATCGCTTGAGCTAAAAAACTCGAAACTCCACTATGTGCGGGCCGTGCTCATTGTGGGTAGCCTGCTCAGCTTATCGGACACTCCTGTGAGACTTGTAGGCGAGGGCAGCAGACAACTCGTAGGAATCATGGTGTCCTTCGTTCCCATACTCGCTTTTGCGATTTTATTTCGTACTCACATACGAAAGCAAAGCACCTTTTTTGACAGAGTTCTGGTTTTCGGATTCTTGGGAATAAGGTTGGTAGGAGGTCTATCTTCGGGTTGGTTAGGTGTGACGGCCTCAATTCTCGTCGTGTGTGGCGCAATATATCTCTTGGAGCACCGGCAAATGCCGCGGTTGGCTGTTCTTGGTGTTGTCCTGTTCACGGTCTTTTTTCAATTTGGTAAGGAAGACTTTCGAAAGACTTACTGGCAGGGCGGAGAAGTGGCACAGGTGGAACAGGGTAGTAGGACCGAACGGGTGAAATTCTGGATAGATAGCTCCCTGGACAAATGGAACGATGTTCTGAATGATCCAAATGCTCTCCGTCGAGCTATTAGTCCGAGCGTGTCGCGGCTTTCACTTCTCAATCAAACAGCCAATGTCATTGATCTAACTCCTTCTGTTGTTCCGTACCAGTATGGCTGGCTGTATTCATATATGGCGATTACCTGGATCCCGAGGTTCGTATGGCCCGATAAGCCTTCGATGAGCGAAGCGAACCAGTATTACCAGGTAGCTTACGGTTTGTCCTCGGAAGAAGACCTCAGTAGAGTGTCGATTTCGGTTGGAATCCTTGCTGAGGGGTTTATGAATTTCGGCTGGGTGGGAGCCGCAGGCATTATGTTCCTCGCGGGCGTCTTCTTCGATTTTTTTCAGCGGACTTTCCTGGCAAGTACGTCGGGGGCATTAATGACCGCAATAGGTGTAATACTAATTCCTCAGTTTCTCTCAGTCGAATCGCAGATGGCGCAATATCTCGGCGGCATAGTGCAGCAGGTTGTTGTTACGCTCATTGTGATGTTACCGATAATTAGTGTTCGCGACATCCGACGACGTCGCGTTTCTCAGTCCCTCAGAACGATCGACCAAAACCCCCTGCTTGCGCCGAAATGAGATCCCAAACCGGTTGAACTACAACAACAGACAAAAGCGAAGGGTCTTGGGCCTTTTTCCTTATTTCGGCCCAGAAGCTATCGGCGGAGTCCAAGCCAGCGCGCGTATTGCATGGCAAGCAGTGACCGAAAATGCAGATGCGCCAGCACTGTTGGTTTATGCAAGCGACAGCCATACCGGGGCGTCAGGAAATGGAAACGGGACGCTAATCGTCAATTCCAAAAGGAAGGCGGTATACCACGCACTCACCGGAAAGTGGCCGCAGGATCTTGTCTTCGTTTGGCACTTGGGACTGCTGCGACTACTCCCATTCTTCCGCTTCTCTAAAGTCCGCGTCGTGCTGATGTTGCTTGGCATTGAAGCCTGGAAAGAGCACGGCGGGCTAACTCGCAAACAATTGGAAAAAGTCGATCTATTCCTGAGCATCAGCGAACACACCTGGCGAAACTTTCTTCACTTCAATAACCAGTGTGCGGATAGGAAGCAGCGCACGGTTCTCTTGGGAATCGGAGACCCTCTGCAAGGGGAAACGCCTGCTCCATCAGCCACACCCGCGGCGTTGATGTTGAGCCGCCTATCCAAAGATGAAGACTACAAAGGACACCGTGAAGTGATCGGGGTCTGGGCTCGCGTGATGCGAAGCGTTCCGGGCGCAGAGTTATGGATTGTGGGCGATGGCGACTTGCGAAACGATTTGGAGGATTTGGTAGTCCAGCTGAACCTTGCAGAACATGTGAGATTCTGGGGTCGCGTTTCAGAAGAGACAAAAGAGAAACTACTGCGGGACTCTCGTTGCTTGGTGATGCCCAGTCGCGGTGAAGGATTCGGACTCGTCTACCTGGAGGCAATGCGTCTCGGACGACCTTGTTTGGTGAGTACGCTTGATGCGGGCAGGGAGGTCGTTAATCCTCCCGACGCTGGTTTGGCTGTCAATCCGGATAATGAGGTTGAGTTGGCGGACTCGATTTGTCGCCTGCTCGGCGATGGCCGCGAGTGGAAACACTGGTCAGAAAAGGCGCGCCACCGTTACGAAGAGAATTTCACAGCGAAACACTTTCAGGAGCGATTACGCGTCGCGTTATTCCCAGACTCGGTTCTCATGGCTACCCAAAGTCAGAACCGGGAGCGCTAGATCAGGAAGCAGGCGGCAGGAGCAGGAGGCAGGTGAACGAAGGATGTTTTTATGCCGCCTGCTCCTGATTTAGTATGTCCAGTCTCAGTTCCACGGAGTCATCGCTGGTCAGGAAGGAAGGAGAACGCTATTATTAGTTGACATCGCCCGCGGAACAGTTGAGCGCCCCTCGACTCACACATCACACAAAAGGGGAACTCGATGAAAATGTTGACTGCGGTTTTGTTTTTACTTTGCCTTAGCGTCTCCGTTTCTACTCAAACTAATCCAGATATGGAAGGGCTACCAATTCAAAACCCTGATAACCTTGTAATAGGTGCAGACAGGGACAACGTTGATCCATCCAAGCGCGTAACAATTAAAGTTAGCGGTAGGGAGGCGGTTACTGTAGGGCGTGTCGTTGATCCGATGGCCACCACAGTAAATCTGTTTGGAATAGGAATAGGCGTCGGTTTTCGTGACATCAAAGCGCTCATCGACTTCGGCGGGGCAAATGAACTTGGCTCTACTGAGATTATGCGTGTCCGCACCAACGAAGCGGGAACAGCAGATTTTGGCTGGACTCTGGCAAAGTACGCGGGCTCAAACGGAGAGACGCGACAGGACAATCAATTCTGCTGGGGGTATAACGTTGGTCCGGCAGGCAATAAGCTTGTTGCTTCCGAACATCTCTATGGGCACTGCATTGAGAATCGCTATAAGACGGCCGGCGGAGCGACACAGTTAGAAGAGTACAATCTCTTTATTCCCGGTGACGATTGTGTGGGACCACGATGCTTCGCACAACGCACTGCATCAATTACGCCCGATCTAAGGAACGGCTTCGTAATTAATCGCTTTGAGGGTCTGGACCTCATGGAAAGCAACGTAACCAAGATCAGGCTCGACTCGAATCTCAGCTTTTTAGATTCGGCGGGAACGATTTACTTTCACGGCACACGAACCAGCAACGACTTGATAGTTGCCGGGGGGCTACCCATTCTTTCCTTCAAGTTCAACGGATCAAATAAGTTGGACCTGTTCGCCACGGATTTGGGTGACGCGGAAATCGGACTATTCGGCAACTCGGCCCCCGAGTTTGTGTCAACGTTAACTTTTGGAGGCATAAGGGGATTATTAAACCCGAACGCCCCTGGGTTCAGAAAGAATGGTAATAACGGTATGCAGTTCAGTAACGGCGCTGGCATATGGCAAAGTTGGATTGGGACTGTTGATGTTGATACCAACGCCACCGCGAACAAGATCGTCAAGCGTGGAGCAGGTGGTGAAATAAATACCAGCAGCGTCAAAGTCGGTGGGGTAAAGGTTGTTGGCGCGCAGTGTCCTGCTATTCCAAGCTCAAATGGCTCAACGGCTGACAACCGTAGAACTATAAACAGTTTGTTGGCGTGCCTTAGAACACACGGAGTAGTTGCTCCCTGAACAAGCAGGAGCTTTGCGCAAGAGTCTCGGTGACAAAACGCCGGCGTGGCTGAATCGCGCCGGTATCAAGGCCGTGAATTTCAAAAGCCTGGGCTGGTCGCCAGGCTTTTACTTTCGCAGACTCATGCTCCGGGGTCATTAAACTAGATGAAAGTACTGCATGTCATTCCTTCCGTCTCGGAGCGTTCGGGAGGACCCGGGCAGGCGATCATTCCGATGTGCGGATCGCTGGTGGCCAAAGGCATAGACGTTTTGCTCGCGAGCACTGACGATGGTCTAGCCTCGCAGAACAGACCGGGCGGGCCGAAGCGCGGAGCGATTACACGATACAAAAACTTGCCGGTGATATTCTTTCCCTCACAGCTCGGAGCGTCGTTTAAATACTCGCGACCATTTGCGCTATGGCTCGGCGAACACGTATCGGATTACGACCTCGTGCACATTCACGCAGTTTTTAATCACTCCAGTATTGCCGCCGCGCGAGCTTGTCGCGAAAAACGCATCCCTTACATTGTCCGGCCCTTGGGTACACTGGATCCTTGGAGCATGAAACAAAAGAGCCTGCGCAAGAGACTCTTCTGGAAGGCCGGTGTCGAGTCGATGCTCACCTCGGCCGCGGCAATTCATTACACGACCAAAGGTGAGCAGGAGGCGGTTGAAAGTTCACTTGGACTGAATCACGGAGTCGTGGTTCCACTCGGCGTGGATAAGCCCTCCAGCCCCTCATCTGATGCTACGGTAAAATTAGCTGCACTGTTTCCCGCGCTGCTTGATCATCCTTATGTGCTGGTGCTTTCCAGGCTACACCCCAAGAAAGCCCTGGAAGTTCTGGTCACGGCCTTTGCTTCATTAATAAAGCGCCAGGAATTTCGCGGTTGGCGGCTCGTGCTCGCCGGTGATGGTCCGGCTGATTATGTCGCTTCGCTTAAACGTCTTGTCGCCGAGCACGACGCAAGTGGGTTTGTCATTTTCCCTGGTTGGCTCGAGGGCGCATACAAAGAGGTTGCGCTTAGAAATGCGTCGCTATTGGCATTGCCGTCGTACCACGAGAACTTCGGATTATGCGTCATGGAGTCCCTGGCCTGCGGCGTACCCGTACTGATCAGTCCGCATGTGAACCTAGCGCCTCAGATTTTGGAAGCACAGGCCGGGTGGATCGCGGCGGTCGACAGGGACTCACTCGAAACTGCGCTGAGTCAGGCGCTAAAGTCCGAGGCGGAATTGCGCCGCCGTGGTGAGGCAGGACTCAGGCTGGCGAATAGTTTTGGCCGGCCAGTAGTCGCCACGCTACTGACCGACTTGTATGTCTCAGTTTTGCAGGGTAAGACATCGCCTTCAATGAGGCTGGTCTAATGTCTACCACGCGCTACAAAGAGTTCGAATGGCATGCCCCTAAAGCCGCAAACGGTGAAGCGGGAATGGGGTTGACGCAGAAGTTCATCGATATCGTGACAGCTCTCGATTATGTTGAACGCGTCTGCGACCTCGGCTGCGGCAACGGATTTATGGCCGGTCGTTTGGCTGAACTCGGATATGACGTCACCGGAATTGACGCCTCTGAAAGTGGAATCGCGATAGCCAGGCTCAATTTTTCAAAGGCTAGATTCCTGCAAGCCTCTATCGATGCCAGTCTGGGCCAGAGCCAGGGGTTAAATGAGTTCGACGTGATTGTCTCAAGTGACGTTATTGAACATCTCTATCGTCCGGCCGACCTGATCGAAGCCGCTGGTTCCATGCTCAAGCCAAATGGCTACCTCGTAATTGGCGCACCCTATCACGGTTATCTGAAGAATGTCGTTCTGAGCGTAACAGGAAAAATGGATGCTCACTTCAGCTCGCTACATGATGGCGGGCACATTAAGTTCTTTAGTGTCAAAACTCTCTCGGAATTATTAAGAAGACACGACTTCATCGATTTGAAATTCAAGTTTTACGGCCGCGCTCCATGGCTTTGGATGAACATGATCTGCCAGGCTCGGAAAAAGTGATCGAGGAATGATCGATAGTATTACCCCGTTGATCCTCACTTACAACGAAGCGCCGAACATTGGTCGCACTCTGGAGCAACTGCGTTGGGCGCACGACATCGTTGTAGTAGACAGCTTTAGTGATGATGAGACGCTGGACATTGTTAGGACATTTCCGCAAACGCGGATCTTTCAGCGAGAGTTTGATTGTCATGAGAAACAGTGGAATTTTGCCTTGAGCGAGACGAGCATCAGCTCGGAATGGGTGCTGGCGCTGGATGCCGATTACGTCTTGACCGAAGAGTTTTCGGCTGAGCTGCGCACCCTCAACCCGGCATCGGAGATCAAAGGATATCAAGCAAAGTTTATCTATTGTATAAACGGCAAGCGGATCTCGAGCGGGGTCTACCCACCAGTGACCGTGCTCTATCGCAAAGATAACGCTTCATACACACAGGACGGGCATACCCAGCGGCTGGTTATAGACGGGTGCATGGACAGTTTGCGTGCGTCGATTCTTCATGACGATCGCAAGTCGCTCAGTCGCTGGTTGAGAGCACAATCGCACTATACAAGACTTGAGGCAAATAAACTTTTGTCTTCAGGAGTGAAAGAGCTGGGCTGGACTGACCGCTTAAGACGCTTTCGAGTAATCGGGCCGCCGGCGATGCTTTTTTACTGTCTGATCTTCCGCGGTGGTGTTCTGGATGGGTGGGCAGGATTCTACTACGCGTTTCAAAGGGCCTTGGCTGAACTAATGCTGTCGCTGTATTTGCTTGAACATGATCTCCGAAATAACCGAGTTAGGGACCACGAAGCGAAAAAGGTTGAGAATGCTGTGCCCTCGACATTAGGCGATATCGGCAGAAGGCAGTAAGAGATGGACCCTTGGTATTTAGAGAATCTGGTCTGTCCGCGAGATCATCAGCGCCTTGAAGTCTTCGGCGAACAACTGATTTGCTCGAAAAGTCATGCGTACCCGATTGTTGAGGGTATGCCTCTGATGTTGCTTGACGATAAAGCCCAAACACTGGAGGTTGCAGATAAGTCTCTAGGTGTTACCAACGGCAGGACCGAAAGCAAACCCACGCCGCCGTTTTACCTGGAGACGCTCGGTGTTAATGACGAGGAGCGGAATGGAATTCTTGAGTTAAGCGAAAACGGTAATTTCATCGACCCAGTGGTCAGTTTTCTGATTGGGGCAACTAACGGCTACATGTACCGTAGCCTTATTGGGAAGCTTCAGTCATATCCAATTCCGGAAATTCGTTTGCCCCGCTCCAGTGGAGAGTGGCTGCTTGATATCGGTTGCAACTGGGGACGTTGGTCTATCGCCGCAGCAAAGAAAGGTTATTCCGTAGTCGGAGTTGATCCGTCCCTCGGTGGAATTATGGCCGCTCGCCGTGTCAGTACATCATTGGGGCTTGATAACAAATACGTGGTCGCGGACGGGCGTTATTTACCGTTTGCAGCAAAGCGATTTGATCGCGTTTTTTCTTATAGTGTCTTGCAACACTTTGCTAAGCACGATGCTGTGCTGGCGCTTAACGAGATTGCGCGAGTACTGAAGCCTAAAGGTAAGAGCCTTGTTCAGATGGCGAACATCTACGGCGTACGTTCGCTTTATCATCAGGCCCGGAGACGCTTCAAAGAACCTCAAAACTTTGAAGTGAGATATTGGAGCTTGTCCGAGCTTAGAAGCACTTTCAAATCTACTATCGGCGACACCACGGTCAATGTAGACTGCTTCGGCGGCTTAGGAATTCAGCGAAGCGATTGGCGTATGATGAGCGCCCGGCTCAAACTCGTCGTGGCCGCATCTGAAACCCTGCGCGCGATTAGCAAACCTTTGCCCATATTGCGTTATGCGGCGGACAGTCTTTATCTCGAGTCGCAGCGTCCAATCCTGACTTCGTAGCTCGAATTACGCAGTTCACAAATCCGAAGTCCGAAATCCGACCTTCATAATATGTGTGGTATCTGCGGGGCAATTGACTTCAGCGAGTCTGCGAATGCGGCGGAGGTGGTGCGTCTGATGACGCCGACGATGCAGCACCGTGGGCCGGATGATGAAGGATACCTAGACCGCGGGCCGTTGTCTCTGGGGATGCGTCGCCTGAGCATTATCGACGTCGAGGGTGGGCATCAGCCGATCTTCAATGAAGACGGAACCATCGGTGCGGTGCTCAATGGTGAGATCTATAACTTCCAGGAGTTACAGGAGCAGCTCAAGGATCGTGGTCACACCTTCCGCACGCGTTCCGACTCGGAAGTGATCGCGCATGCATATGAAGAGTGGGGAGCCCAGTGCGTCGAACGTTTTCAGGGGATGTTTGCGCTGGCGGTGTGGGATGGACGGAAAAAAAGGGAAGTGAGTAAAGAGGAAAAGGGTAAATGGGAGGAGGTGACGGCAGGCAGGTTGTTTCTTGCTCGCGACCGTCTGGGAATTAAGCCGTTGTATTACTACGCGCAAGGCGTGAAGTTTCGAGTTTCGAGTTCTGAGTTTCGAGTTAAGACCGAAACCATACACTCCGCGCCCGAAACTTCTCCTTTAGAGAGCGAACTCGAAACTCGAAACTCGAAACTCGAAACTTTCTTGTTCGCTTCGGAAGTCAGGACGTTGCTCGCGAGTGGCGCCGTACCTCGCAAACTTTCTAAAGCGGCGGTTGAGAGTTACTTATTGTTTGGTTCGGTAAGCGAGCCTCTGACGTTGATCGACGGAATTGTTTCTTTGCCGCCCGGCCACCGCATGATGATCGAATTCGGATCGACGCCGGGTACTGCCACCCTTGAGCGTTATTGGAACATTGCCGGTGAGCCACAGGGCAATGGCCACGCGACTGAGACTGGCAAAACTGACATCCAGACCGCGGCGAAGCGCGTGCGCACGTTGCTCGAAGAGAGCGTGCGGAAACATTTGATTGCGGACGTCCCGGTAGGAGTTTTCCTGAGCAGCGGCATCGATTCAACCGCACTTGCGGCCCTGGCGAGCAGGGAAGTGTCAGGAGTTCACACCTTCACCGTGGCATTTCCCGAAAGTGAGTTTAGCGAAGCCGCCATCGCCCGCCGCACCGCGCAGAGTTTCGCGACCACGCATACGGAAGTGATGCTCAGCGGCGACGAGATGCTCGGGCGCCTGGGCGAAGCCATAGGCGCGCTCGACCTGCCGACCATGGACGGTATCAACACGTATTTTGTTTCCGCGAGCGCGCGCGAGGCCGGCTTGAAGGTGGCGCTTTCGGGACTTGGCGGCGACGAAGTGTTTGGCGGTTACAAATCCTTCAGCAGAACGCCGCAATACCAACGCCTCGCCACGGTTGGGAATCGTGTGCCGGCGGGAATGAGATCGGCGATGGCGACGGCGATGAACGAAGCCGGTGGACGATTCATTCCCGGTGATGCCGCGAGGAAAGTCGCCGCACTTTGGAAAGACTCAGGCTCGTTGCCCGATCCTTATTACTTCGGTCGCGTGTTGTTTACGCCGGAGCAAGTCTCCGCGCTATTGGTCGGACAGACACGCACAGCAAACCAATCGCTTTGGCGCGACTGGCTCACGCAAAGCGCGTTACAGGCCCGGCAGTTGGATTCCTTCGCGGCGGTTTCCTGTCTCGAAGCTGAGTCGTACCTTGTGAACACTTTGCTGCGTGATACGGATTCAATGAGCATGGCCCACTCGTTGGAAGTGCGGGTGCCGTTTCTTGATCATCCGCTGGTGGAGTTTGTGACGCATCTGCCGCAGGAAGTGAAACTTGCGAAAGGTACACCGAAGGCTTTGCTCGTGGCAGCACTCGAGGATCTTTTGCCGACCGAGGTGGTGCAACAAGCGAAACGCGGATTCACGTTTCCCTGGGAGACGTGGCTGCGCGGGCCTTTGAAAACGAAAGTCGAGAACGGACTTGCTGATTTGTCGCCAGCGCTGCAGGAAGTGGTCGACTCTAAGACGGCGCAAGGCATTTGGCAGAGCTATCTGGACGGGAATACGACCTGGTCGCGACCCTGGAGTCTTTACGTTTTGAGTGAGTGGGTGAAACGCAACGTAGGATAGTCAGCCGCGGATTCACGCGGATAAACGCGAATCAGGAAATTGCAAAGGCAGTATGAGGAAGGCAGTAAGCAGAAGAAATAAACTTCGGATCAAAGAGCGGGGGCAAGCCCGCCTTCCTGACCTCGAGCTGACTATAAATGACTCTGAAAATTTAGCTTGCAAGCCATTCACGTTCGCCAAAGAGCGTTCAACACAGCAGTCTCGGGGCCAGGAAGGCGGGCTTGCCCCCGCTCTTTGATCAGGAGTTTCTCGTTAATCCGCCGCTAGTCATGCTGCAAATCCGAAACTTGGAAACTCGAACTTAGAACTTCTATGTACATTTTAGGCATTAACGCTTACCACGGTGATGCAGCCGCCGCTCTCATCAAGGATGGCCGGATCGTGGCGGCCGTCGAAGAAGAACGATTCAATCGCGTGAAGCACTGCGCCGGGTTTCCAGCTGAGGCTGTGCGCTATTGCCTCAAAACCGCAGGTATCGGCATCGAGGAGGTTGCGCATATTGGCATATCGCGCGATCCATCAGCTCATCTGCATAAGAAGATTCTGTTCGCGGCGTCGCGGGCAGCCAAGCAGAGTAAGCAGTGGGCGGTGGGCACCGGGCAGACAGGCGCCGCAGTCGCAGTTGACGATGATAGGAAAGCTAATGGCAATGGCAAGGGGCCGGGAATTTTTCGTCAGGTTAAGGACCGCCTGAACAACGCCGCGAAGGTGCGCGATCTGAAAGACGATCTTGCCGGTGCGTTGGGGACAGCGAAAACCAGTCTGCGAGCGCAGTTTCACAATATCGAACATCACCGCGCGCACCTGGCAAGTTCGTTCTACGTTTCACCTTTCGAACGCGCAGCGTTGCTCTCGATTGACGGCTTCGGCGACTTCATCTCAACGATGTGGGCGATTGGAGAAGGGAACTCGATCAACCTGCTCGACCAGGTTGAGTATCCTCATTCGACCGGGATCGTTTACACCGCGACGACCCAGTTTATTGGCTTCCCACACTACGGCGATGAAGGCAAGGTAATGGGCCTCGCGCCTTACGGCCGGCCGCGCTACATCGAAGAATTTCGCGACATCATTCGCACCGAAGAGCGCGGGCAATTTCGTTTGAACCTCGACTACTTTCGTCACCATGCGGAAGGTGTAGACATGACCTGGGATCAGGGTTCGCCAATCATCGGCCGGATTTTTTCCGATGAGTTTGTGCAAACTTTCGGCCCGGCTCGCGAGCGTGGCGGAGCGTTAACTGAGCGCGAACAGGATATCGCCGCCAGCCTCCAGCTCCGACTCGAAGAAGTCGGCTTCCACGTCTTAAACCATCTTCACGAGCAGACGGGGCTGACCGACCTGGGACTCTCCGGCGGTGTCGCCTACAACTCAGTAATGAATGGCAAGATTTTGCTCAACACGCCATTTCGTCGGGTATATGTGCAGCCGGCCGCCGGCGACAGTGGTACGGCGCTGGGCGTCTGCTATGAAATTCATAATGGGATTCTCAAGCGCGAGCGTGGCGAAGTTATGCTCGGGGCTTACACCGGTCCCGAGTTTAGTAACGATGAGATTCGGCGCGAGTTGGAATCAAGCGGGCTGGTCTTTGAAACTTTGTCTGATGACGTTGTCACCAAACGGGCGGCTCAGGACATCGCAGACGGGTTGGTCGTAGGTTGGTTTCAGGGACGCATGGAGTTTGGGCCACGCGCGTTGGGCAATCGCTCGATCGTGGTCGACCCCCGACGTGCAAACATGAAAGAAATTCTTAACGACCGCATCAAGAAGCGCGAACCGTTCCGCCCGTTTGCGCCGTCGGTCCTTGAAGAGCGCACCGCGGATTATTTCGAGCAGAGTCATCCGGCGCCGACGATGTTGATGGTCTATCAAGTTAGAGAAGAGCGGCGCGCCGAGATTCCGGCAGTGACGCACGTTGATGGCTCGGGCCGTTTACAGACGGTCACGCGAGAAGTTAACCCGCGCTACTACCAACTGATTTCGGACTTCAATGAGTTGACGGGCGTGCCGGTGGTGTTGAATACGTCGTTCAACGAGAACGAGCCGATTGTTTGCACGCCAAGGCATGCGATTGATTGTTTCCTCAAAACGCGTATGGACGTTTTGTATCTCGGCAACCACGTCGTAACTCGTAAGAATATCTAAAGAAGCCACAGATTACGCAGATTACGCAGACAAGAAGAAGTAACTCAGCTGTTTTGACTATCTTCTCTGTGTAATCTGCGTAATCTGTGGATAAATTGACTGGAGCCTGGATGCGAATATTGGTGACGGGTGGGGCAGGCTTTATTGGATCGCACCTATGTGAACGGTTGCTGGCAGCCGGGCACGACGTACTCTGTCTGGACAACTTCTTTACCGGTCGTCGCGTGAACATCGTGCACTTGCTCGAGAATCGTCATTTCGAGCTGATTCGTCACGACGTAATTGAGCCGATCCTCTTGGAAGTCGATCAGATTTACAACCTCGCCTGTCCGGCCTCGCCAATTCACTATCAGTACAATCCCGTGAAGACGGTGAAAACGAGTGTGATGGGCATGATCAATATGCTGGGCCTGGCGAAACGGGTGCGCGCGCGAATCTTGCAGGCTTCGACCTCGGAGGTCTACGGCGATCCGCTGGTGCATCCGCAACCCGAGGAGTATTGGGGCAACGTGAATCCGATCGGATCGCGATCCTGCTACGACGAAGGAAAACGCATCGCCGAGACTTTGATGATGGATTATCACCGTCAGAACAAAGTGGACACGAGGATAGCGCGAATCTTCAATACCTATGGGCCGCGCATGCTGGAGGATGACGGGCGCGTGGTTTCGAATTTCATTGTGCAGGCGTTGCGTGGCGAGCCGCTTACGCTTTACGGCGCAGGTGATCAGACGCGTTCGTTCTGCTACGTCGATGATTTAGTCGAAGCCTTGATCAAACTAATGAACGTCGCTGACGTGCACGACCCGGTGAATCTCGGCAACCCCGGCGAGTTTACTATCAAGCAACTGGCGGAAGAGGTGGTGAGAATTTGTGGCTCGAGGTCGGGAGTTGAGTATCTGCCATTGCCTGAGGACGATCCGAAACAGCGCCGGCCTGACATCTCGCGCGCCCAAAAGCTGCTTGATTGGAACCCGACAATCCCCTTGAAGGAAGGACTGACGAAGACAGTCGCCGATTTTAGACACCGTTCAAAGTGATGAGTGATGAGTGATGAGTAATGAGTGATTAGTAAAGAGTGAAGCCGCTGAACACCCTCCGCTTAAACTACTTTTGAGGAGGAGAGATATGACAAAGAGAATTGAACGGTTTGAGGATTTTATCGCCTGGCAAAAAGCACGAAAACTCACCGCTGATATTTACCGCGTGACGAGCGAAGGCAGTTTTTCGCGAGATTTTGGGCTCAAGGATCAAATCAGGCGAGCCGCAGTTTCCAGTATGTCGAACCTCGCCGAAGGATTCGAACGAGGAAGACCAGCCGAGTTTCATCAGTTTCTTTCGATTGCAAAAGCATCTTGCGCGGAACTTCGGGCGCAACTGTATGTGGCTTTGGATGTAGGTTACATAAGCTTACCCACGTTTGATAGATTGATGGCTCAGGCCACCGAGGTGGGACAGATACTCGGCGGGTTGCGGCAATCGGTTGAGCGTAGACGAGACTCCGTACGTCGTTAAGCGCAAAGTATTAGAAGGACAATACTCATCACTCATCACTCATTACTCATCACTTTTCCTGCATGAGAATCTTGTTACTCAACCAGTGCTTTTATCCCGATGTTGCCTCAACCGCGCAGCATCTCGCTGATCTTGCGGTTGCACTCGCCGCTGGCGGTCATGAGGTGACCGTCATCTCGAGCGACCGCGGTTACGATAATCCGGCGATTCGTTTTCCGCGCCGCGAAGTCTGGAAAGGGATAAGAATAATTCGCATTCCCTCGATCTCGCTCGGCAAGTCCTCAAAGTTGCGGCGCGCCCTGAACTTCGCAACTTTCCTTTTCGTTTGCGCATTGCGGCTTCTGTTATTGCCACGATTTGATGTGGTGGTTGCGCTGACTTCGCCGCCGCTCATTTCGGTGCTCGGCTCTCTCTTTGTTTCCGTAAAAGGAGGCCGCCTAATCTTCTGGGTGATGGATTTGAATCCTGATGAGGCGATTGCGGCCGGCTGGCTCAAAGAAAATTCTTTAATGGCGAGAACTCTGTCTCGTTTGCTGGCTTACAGTCTTCGTCATGCTGAGCGGATAGTGGTTCTTGACCGTTTCATGAAGCAACGAATTGTTGCCAAAGGAATTCCGGAAGAGAAGATAGCGACGATAGCACCCTGGTCGCACAACGACGCGGTGAGGTTTGACCCTGCCGGCCGCGAGAAGTTTCGCCTGGCAAATAACTTGTCAGAAAAATTCGTGGTGATGTACTCAGGAAATCACAGCCCCTGTCATTCGTTGGACACTTTACTTGGCGCGGCCGGCAAACTCGCGGAACGTGATGACATCGCGTTTTGTTTTGTAGGCGGCGGTAGCGAGTATGAAAAAGTGAAGGCTTACGCCCAGGGAAACAAGCTGCGAAATATTCTTTGTCTGCCTTACCAGCCGCTCAGTGAACTGGCAAGCTCGCTTTCTGCCGCGGACCTGCATGTGGTTGTGATGGGGGACGCGTTCACCGGTATTGTTCATCCGTGCAAGATCTATAACATCCTGGAGATTGGCTCGCCGGTACTTTACGTCGGTCCAAACACCAGTCACGTTGTTGATGTGATAGCGAAAGTCGACGACCAGGATCTAATTTGCAGCTTGCGCCATGGCGAGTTTGATAAAGCCGTCGATTACATCGTCGCCGGATCGCAGTCCGCAACACCAAGGCGTTCAGCAGCGGCAAACAAAGTGGCAGTGACGTTCTCGAAGGAGGCCTTGTTACCGAGGATGATTGAGTTGATCGATCACTCTCCGAACGGGGCGTTTTGGAGCAGTCCGTTGGTTTCGGATAGCAAGGCCGAATCGTTGTCTTAGTAGTTCTGGGAAATCTTTATTTAATCAAGTGAGGTGCTAATGGGTAATCAAACAAGAGTTCTTGTGACCGGAGCTGGAGGATTCATCGGACATCATCTGACTCGCTACCTGACGGAGCGTGGCTATTGGGTCCGCGGCATAGATATTAAGGAACCTGAATTTGAGCCGACGACGGCGAACGAGTTCAAACTCCTCGACTTGCGCCAGGCGGAAAGCTGTCTGGAGGCGACGAAGGACATCGAAGAAGTTTACGGACTCGCCGCCAACATGGGTGGCATCGGTTTCATCGAGAACAACAAAGCCGTAATCGTTCGCGACAACACGCTAATCAACCTTCAATCCATCGAAGCGGCGCGAGCAAATGGCGTGAAGCGTTATCTCTACACCTCGAGCGCCTGCATCTATCCGGGATACCTGCAGAAAGTGACTGACGTCGCGCCCCTGAAGGAAGAGGATGCATATCCCGCGGACGCTGAGGATGGATATGGCTGGGAGAAGCTCTACATGGAGCGAGTGTGCCGGCACTATCGCGAAGACTTTGGCCTGGAGACGAGGGTTGTCAGATTTCACAACATCTTTGGCCCGCTGGGAACCTACGATGGCGGACGTGAAAAATCGCCTGCAGCAATTTGCCGCAAGGTCGCTCTTGCAAAAGATGAGGACATAATAGAAGTGTGGGGAGACGGCGAGCAAACGCGTTCCTACTGTTACATCGACGACTGTGTGGAGGGTATTTATCGTCTCATGAGGAGCGATCACTCAGAACCGCTCAACCTCGGCCAGGACAGAATGCTTTCCATCAATGAGCTGGTTGATATGATTGCCGGCATAGCGAGGAAGAAGATTTCGAAGCGTTACGACCTGACAAAGCCTCAGGGAGTGAGGGGACGAAACAGCGACAACACGCGACTTAATCAGGTGCTCAATTGGGAGCCGGCTGTTTCGCTGGAAGCGGGATTGGCTAATACCTATGCCTGGATCGCCGGCGAACTCGAGAAGAGGGATATGGAACCGTTAGCCGCAGACTACAAGGCAATCGCCGGAGTCTTGTAGTTCTGAACACATAATTCAAAAGCAATCCACGTAAGGAACCGAACAAACACGAAATGCGGTCAAGTGATTTGCCGGGACCGCGGGCGTCACGCCCGCAAACGCGCCGAAGGGCGCGCAGTCTTTCAGAGGTGGCTCCCAAATCCTTTTCGCGCCTCGCGCTCATTTGCGGGCGGGACGCCCGCAGTCCCAGCAATCACTTGAAAGGATCTAATTATTAACTCCCATCCCGACCTCCAGAAGAAAGTTAGAGGTGTCTCCTCGTGAAAACCTATTTCGCCCTTTTTGTAATTGCCAGTTGCTCGACGCTGGTGCTTACACCTCTCCTCCGTCGCTTATGCCAGCGCTTTAATTTGCTCGATGTGCCGGCAGATGGGCGGCGGGTACATACCAGTGCCATACCGCGCTTAGGTGGCGTGGCAATTTATGTTTCGCTGCTGCTGGCGCTGTCCAGTCTATTCCTGGTTTCAAACCTGGTGACGGAAGCGCTCGCGTATTACAGCTCGATCTTTCTAAAAGTCCTGATACCGGCTTCCCTCGTGCTCGCCCTCGGTGTTTACGATGATCTTCGCGGCACCAATGCGGTAGTGAAATTTGTAGGTCTCGGAGTGATCGCGTCAATCTTCTACGCGATGGGAGGAAGGATTGAAGCGCTGGCAATACCTTTTGTCGGCATTGTGCATTTCCCGGCAGTGGTTAGCTTTGTGCTTACCGTTTTTTGGCTGGTGGCAATCTCAAATGCGTTCAATCTCATTGACGGGGTAGACGGGCTGGCGACCGGTGCGGCGCTGTTTTCATCAGTTGTTATTCTGGTCGTTGCCTTGTCGGGACAGAACATAGCGATGATTGTCGTAACCATCGTGCTTTGTGGCGCGCTGGCCGGCTTTCTTCGCTACAACTTCAACCCTGCCTCGATATTCCTCGGAGACTCGGGAGCGCTGTTTGTAGGTTTCCTGCTGGCATCTCTATCACTGCTCGGCGCGCAGAAGGCGACTACTGCAATCGCGGTAATTACTCCCATCCTGGCTTTCGGCCTGCCTGTTGTTGATACCACGGTGACGATGGCCCGCCGCCTGATCGGCGGACGGCCGTTATTTGAAGGTGACGGCGAACACATTCATCACATGTTGCTGGCGCGAGGCTGGTCCCAACGCCGGGTGGTCCTGATACTTTATTCCGTCTGCGCAGTCTTTGGTTTGCTTGCCGCGCTGTCAACGAAGACCTCCTCACCGATGACCGGGTTTGTATTGTTCGTTATTGCCGCAGCAGTGATCGTTGCTGTGGGCCACCTTCGTTATCACGAAGTAGATGAATTGCGCGCCGGTGTAAAGCGGACGGTCGGGCATCGTCGCCTGCGAGTCGCCAACAACATTCGCGTGCGGCGTGCGGGGGTGTCACTTTCGCAGGCCGCCAGTCTCAACGAAGTATTTGAAGCGCTCAGAAAGATGCTTGAGTTTGAGGAATTTGCTTACGCCAATGTGCAACTCGGGCAGGCGGGGCGAGGAGACGCCGCTGAAAGTGCCTTCAGGACGATTGAACAGGGCCGGCCGAGGCAGCAATCGCAATTCACTCAAGGACAAATCGCCTGGAGCTGGAGGCGAGAGGGTCTTGAAGAAGGCGACGTGGTCGGATCAACTAATTACTGGTGCGTCAGGCTACCACTCTGCGCCGAAAGCGGCGACTGGGGCTGGCTGAATCTTTATCGCCCGTTGAGTGGGCCACCTTTGCTCCTTGATATGGATTACTTGTGCGGAGTTTTGCGAAGCGAGCTGTCGAAAGCCGCGGAACGCGTGATCGGCTCGTTTGAGGAATCGACCAACGCGACCAAGGTACGGCTGGCGATGACTGTAGGAAAGATTGCGAGTTAATGTCGCAGGCTACAACTGCTGAAATCGCAGCAATCGCTGCGCCGGATCGCTCGGCTCTCAAGTTACGGGTAGCGAGTATCCTGGGGACAACAGTCTTCATAGTGCTGCTGTGCTTGATCGTACTGACCGCTATACCTTATGGGAGCACGCAAGCCTGGTGGAAGGCGGCATTTGTTTCTGTGGCCTTCATGCTCGCGATTCTTTGGTTGATCGAGGGCTTAATCACCCAATCGTGGTTTGCCGCAACCGGATCATTGGTTCTTCCCTTGGCGGCGCTGGCACTCTACTCATTTTTGCAAACCGTTCCGCTGGGAAAACAAAGCGGCAATCCTGCAGGGATTAGCTTTGCGCCATGGAACGCTGTCAGCGCCGATCCCTACCAGACAAGATTCTTCGCGCTTCAGCTACTGGCGCTGATGCTCTCTGGAGTGATGCTCGCTCGCTACGTCTCCAGCGAAAAGCGGCTGCGAATTCTAATCAACCTTGTAGTTCTTTTGGCGGCAGCAAGCGCCATCTTCGGCATTCTCAGACAGACAACGCAGCGGGGCGTCGGATTTGGCTTGCCACTCCTGCTACCGGACCTCGGTTATGGCCAGTTCATTAACAAAAACCACTTCGCCTACTTGATGGAGATGAGTCTCGGTTTAGTCCTGGGACTGATTCTTGGCGGCGGAGTCAAACGCGATCAGGCGCTGATCTACTTCGCAGCCTTGCTCCCGCTGTGGATAGGCCTGGTGCTGTGTGGTTCACGTGGCGGACTGGTGGCGATGATGGCGCAGTTAGTCGTCGCCGCTTTGCTTTTCAGTGTGGTCGCGCGCAGGGGCAGTTCAAGTAAATCCGATTCGAAATTGTTGAGACTGACGCGATTGTGGCCGGTCCGCCTGCTGCTGGTTTTCGTTTTGGTCGCGGGAGTTTTCCTGGGAACAATCTGGCTTGGCGGGGACCAACTGGCGACGAGGATTGAGGAGTCGCGCAACGAGCTTAGTGTTGATACTGCCGGTTCCCGTCAGGGCGCCAGTAGAAACGAAATATGGAAGGCAACGTTGAAATTGATTTCGGCCCATCCGATCCTGGGGGTGGGAATGGGCGGCTATTGGGCGGCCATACCGGCTTATCACGACGCCTCAGGAACGCTGACTCCTCAGGAAGCCCATAACGATTACCTCGAGCTGCTTGCCAGTGGAGGTTTGATTGGACTGGTGCTCGGCGGTTGGTTTGCGGTGACAGTTTTTCTTCGGACTCGTGAAAACCTGGCGGCACGGAACCGTTTTCGGCGCGCCGCATGTCTAGGAGCGGCCATCGGAATTGCCGGCGTGGCGGTCCATAGCCTGGTCGACTTTGGCCTGCATGCGATCGTGAATGCGCTGGTGTTTACAACCCTAATTGTTATTGCCACGTCCAAGCCGCAATGGGGAAACGAGCCCACCAAACTTTATGACTAAATCCCTCAATCGCGTCGTTGCTACAGTGTTAGCGATCTCGTTTGGTGCGGCCATGGTCAGCGGCTTACCACCGCAGAATGTCGGAGGCGCCAGTGCGTTTCAGGGCCAGGACATCATGGGCGGCGCGGCGATTGTGTTTAAGCGTCCACAGCGGGTGAGGGACATGGTTGGCGGCGCAGCCATGCTGGTAGTCAAACGTTCTCCCAAGCCACCGGTGAGACCAACTGAAGTTGCCAGAACAACTCCCGATCGACGCCGGCCGCGACCGAGGCCGGGTGAGACCGTCACCGAACCAAAACTATCTGACGAAGACAAGGGTGAGGCATTCAAGAACCAGGGAAACACTTATTACGACCTGGGCGATTTTGCCAAAGCCATTGAGGCCTATCTGAACGCACTCAAATTCACGCCGAAAGATCCCGTCATTTACAACAACCTTGGCGCTGCTTACTTCAGCAGTGGTAAGAACAGTGAAGCCGCCACCGCGTTTCAAAAGTCGCTGAGTCTAAAACCAAACGATGCCGACGCGTTTTTCAACCTGGGCATTGCGTATAGCTCGACTGACAACCACGAGCAGGCCGTTAACGCGTTCAAAGATGCTGTCAGGGTCAAACCTGATTGGGGCGAAGCCTACAACGCGCTGGGCGATAGCTACCTGAGTCTCAATCGTTACGCTGAAGCTGCGAAAGCCTATGAACAGGCCGTGCGAATCCAGCCGGACAATGGCATCGCCTTCAGTAACCTGGGCTTTGCTTACGACAAGCTGGGGATGTTGCCGCAGTCTGTCGAGGCGCTGCAAAAGACAGTTAAGCTAAAAGCGGACGATGCCGTTGCTTATAACAACCTTGGAGCTAGCCTTTACAAAGCGGGACGTTATCCGGAGGCCATTGCTGCGTTCACGAGTTCCATCAAACTAAATCCCCGAGATGCAGATGCACTCAACAACCTGGGTGCGACCTACTACATCACCGAACAGTATGCCAGGGCACTTGAAACGTTCCTCAAGGCCGCGAGTGCCAGGCCCGGTTTCGCTGACGCTCAGTACAATCTTGGCAATGCGTATTACATGTTGGCTAAGTATCCTGAGGCCACGAATGCTTATCGCGAAGCAATTCGTATCAAGCCGGACTACGCCGAAGCGCGCACGAACCTCGGTAGTCTTTTGATTGCGCTCAATGAGTACAACCCGGCGGTGACGGAACTTCAGAAGGCCATCCAGCTGAAACCTGATAATCCTATCTCTCATAACAATCTTGGCTACGCTTACGCGAAGATTGCGGAAAGCAGCGGCCCCTCTGCCGCTGCGGACTACTACCGCAAGGCCATCGCTTCCTATAAAGAAGCAATTCGCTTAAAGCCCGACTATGCAAAAGCACTGAACAATCTGGGTGCGGTTTACAACAAGCTGGGGAGTTTTCCCGAAGCCATCGAGAGTCTGAAGAGAGCGACAACTCTGAAACCAGACTTTCCCGAGGCTCAGTACAATCTGGGAACTGCGTATTACAATCGCAACCAGTTCGCCGAAGCAGTAACGTCATTACAGCAGGCGGTACGACTGAAACCGGATTTTGCTGATGCTTACAACAGCCTTGGCTCGGCGCTTTACCAATCGCAGCAATTTGATCAGGCGATCGAGGCTTATAAGAAGGTGCTTTCGCTTAAGCCCAACGCGGAGACAAATAACAACCTTGGAAAAGTCTACTATCGAGCCAAGCGCAATAAGGAGGCAGTAGCTTCATTCAAGGCTGCTATTGCTTTGAGGCCGAACTTTGCTGAAGCACACTTCAATCTTGCGGTGGCTTACGTGGCGCTGGGAGATAAAAAAGGAGTGCTTGAAGAATACAAGACTCTGAAAACCATAGATCCGGCACTGGCAGAAAAATTTGCGGCAACGTTTCTGAAAGGGAACTGACACTGCTGGGCTCTGCGCTACCAATCACAGTTAACAAACAATTTCTTCCAAAAAGACTCAGCTTTGGCGAAAAAGCATTGACCTTATTGCCGAAGCCAAGTAAACTTCGGGCCGCTACGGGCTCCAACTCTCAATTTTGCAGTCGTTAATTTTTGAAGGGACAGTACAACATGACCAACCAACGTCGAAGCACTTCCAGAGCAATTGCCGTGTTCCTTGCTTTCGCTCTCGTTCAGGTATGTATTCAATTGAGTTTTGCGGCCCCGGTCGTGCCTCAACAGTTTATCGCGAGGCTCACAACGACAGGGAATCAGCCAATCACCGTCAATGGCGCTAGTGCAGCCAGCGGTGCGAGTCTGTTAACCGGTGCCACAATTGAAACGCCGGACGCTGTTAGCGCTACCATTGATTTGGGCGCGCTCGGAACGGTTGAACTGCAACCGAACTCGTCTATTCAACTTGATTTCGACGACAACGGAAACGTTCGGGTCAAAGTCCTCCGCGGCTGCGTAGTCATAAAGAAGAATGGTCCCGGTGAAGCTGAGGCTTATACTGGCGAAGGCGCTTCAGAGAAGACCAACAGTAATCGCAAGGGCTTGGGCTTCTGCTATCTCAACGGCGGTCTGAATCCGCTCCAGACTACTGCTGCCGTCGGTGGTGGCACCGCTGGCGAAGGTATCGGCACCTCAGCTTTGGTGGCGATTCTCGCAGGCGGCGGCGCACTTGCTGCCGGCTTGATTTGGGCATTTCATGGCGGCGGTGGTAACCCCAGCGGAAGCTAAACACTAATTGATCCGCGGATCCTGAAAAGCGTGCCCTCCGAAAGGAGCAGGCACGCTTTTCTTTGAGTCAAATTAAATCCCTTCAAGTTCACACTCGGCCCTCGGGTCAATCTTGCAAAACCCACTTTCCAGTTTTCTTTCGCATCGCTATCTGCGGTCGCTTCTGGTTGCCTTTGCAATTGGCGCGTGTCTGTTCGCGATCCGATCGGCGGCGGCGTTTGGCGTTTCGCGTCTGCTGGCAACTTACTCGTTGACCGCGCGGCATCTCGGTGCGGCAAAAAAAGCCGTCGAACTGACACCGAAGGATGCAGAAGCGCACTTCGTCGATGCAGTCGTCCTGGGAATGTCCGATACTCCGGGTAAATCAGCTCCTGAACTTGAGCAGGCCATAGCCCTGCGGCCCGCCGACTACACGCTTTGGCAACAGCTCGGCCTCTTGCGCGATCAGGCGGGCGACACAGCCGCGGCGGTGGCCGCGTTTGACGAATCTATTAGACGCGCCCCTTTCTATTCCCAACCGCGGTGGAATCGCGGCAACGTTCTTTTGAGAAGCGGTCAATACGAGGCTGCGTTCGCTGACCTCAACCGCGCGGCGCAAAGTAATCCTGACTTGATCCCAATCCTGATCGACCTCGCCTGGGGAATCTCGCGCGGCGATGTGAAGTTGACTGAAGAGCTGACCCAAATCAAGGGTGAAAAAATGCGCCTGGCCTTTGCGAGGCTTCTGGCTCGGCGCGGGAGAGGGCCGGAAGCTATCGAGCAGCTTCGTAGCGCCAGCAATGTTCCTGACGCTGTGCGACGTGAGATGGTTGATCAGTTGTTGGCGAAAAACGCCTTCAAGGAAGCGTTTGAAATTTGGAAGAGTGCGCCCGGATTCCAGTCGCAAAGCGAACAGGCAGGACCCGCAATTTATGATGGAGGCTTCGAGGGTCCTTTGTCTTTTGGCGAAACTGGCTTCGGCTGGCGAGTGCCGCGGGATCTGCAGGCGACTACGATCTCACTGGATTCGGGCGAGCCTCAAAGTGGCTCGAAGAACCTGAGAATAGAGTTTAGTGGTAGCTCAAATCCGAATGTGTCTCAGCTAATCCTGGTCGAACCCTCCCGACGCTACCGGATCAACTTCGCCAGTCGATCGCAAGACGTGGTTACGGGTGGCTTGCCGCTTCTGGTGGTCAGCGACGCTACTGACTCTAAACATCTGGGACAGTCTGCGCCGCTGGCAAAGGGCAGCAGCGAGTGGCAATCTTTCAGTTTTGAGTTTACGACTACGCCTGCTACTACGGCTGTCGTGCTAAGTCTGCAACGGGAAAACTGCACGACGTCGCCATGTCCAATATTTGGTGCGATCTCTCTTGATAGTTTCTCAGTGGAGCAGTTAGAGGGGCAGTAGCCGGAGCACTCCATAACTGTCTGGCTACTGCACGATTGCCTGAAGCGTTCACAACAAACATGCCGGAATCACGATTACCAAAGCTGAAGGTCGTCTCCAGTTTGATGAGCAAAGTGGATCATCTCGGTTGGACCGTCGGCTTCTCACTAAGGTCTTACGGCGTGCGGATCGGCATTCGCTCAAACGACCCCACCGCGCTCGTCTCTGCTCGTCGACATCTTCCCTCTGACTGGGAAGCAGTCAGCTCTCCCTTGGTCGATCGCATCTATTCAATCCTGATCGGCGGCAAAGGTCCGCGCACAAACGGGCGACGACTGAATCAACTTTATGGTGACGACGTGCGGCTCGCGCGTTCCTCTGATCTGGCCGAGCTTTATGAAAGATTGGAGTCTGATCTTCGGCTGTTTGTAGCGGAGTTGGCAAGGCACCGGGTTTTTGTACACGCCGGCGTAGTTGGCTGGAAAGGGCAGGCGATTGTCATCCCCGGTCGTAGCTATAGCGGCAAGTCGACACTGGTGGCCGAACTCGTCCGCGCCGGCGCAACTTATTATTCAGACGAATATGCCGTGCTGGATTCGCGTGGCCGCGTCCACCCGTTTTCGAAGCCGCTTGAGCTTCGCGAAGAGGGCGAGTTCACGCAAACGAAGATTACCGCCGCAGAACTCGGTGGGCATTCAGGAAGCAAACCGCTTCCGGTGGGGCTGGTCTTGATGACGCAATTCAAAAGCGGCGCAGTTTGGCGACCGCGCAAGCTCACGCCGGGGCGCGGTGTGTTGGAGATGCTCTTCAATACTGTATCCGCGCGTCGCAGTCCGGAAAGGGCGCTCGCCACCCTACAACGCGTCGCCGAGCAAGCAGATGTCTTGAAGGGAGTTAGAGGCAACGCCACGGAAGTTGTAGAGGCACTGCTCAAAAGAGCAGAAGGAAGTCAGCGCGTGCGGAAAGACCAGGTCGCTTAGTCCAACCTGTCAAATGAAGTCTAAAAAAGCTCTACGCAAGGGGAACCTGGTGGCTGAGGTGCTGTCCGGATCATGGCGCAGCTCAGGCATCCCCACCCTTCAAATGACCGAGATTGAGCTGGACGCAGTAACACCTCTACTCTACGACTCCGGCACCGCCGCCCTTGGTTGGCATCGTCTTAAGGAGACGCCGCTTCGGACTTCAGCCTCAGCCGAAGTGCTGCATCAGGCCTATCGACTTCAGTCACTGCAGTCTGAGATTCACGAGCAGAAGATCGAAAAGGTCTTCAGACTGTTTCGCCAGTCGGGAATAGAAGGGGTCCTGGCAAAAGGTTGGGCGACGGCCGGCTCGTACGGCGATAGAACTCTTCGTCCTTATGGCGACATCGATATTTGTGTGCGACCTGAACACTACAAGCTCGCTGAAAAAGTTCTGAACGACCCCGAAGCCAATGATTGCTGGGTTGATCTACACCAACATTTTTCCGAGATTGACGATAGAACGATCGATCAGCTTTTCGCGCGCTCGCGTACAGGCAGCCTTGGAGAAGAGCAAATTCGCATCCTGGGCCCTGAGGACCAACTGGCACTCTCCTGCATTCATCTTTTGAAACATGGAGCCTGGCGCCCTCTGTGGTTGTGCGATGTTGGAGTGGCAATCGAATCGTTGCCCCCAAACTTCGACTGGGACATTTGTCTGGGCCACACTCAAACTCGCGCCAATTGGATCATCTGTGCAATTGGGCTCGCAAAGCGTTTGCTTCGCGCAAACACCGGTGCGCTTCCGGCCAGACTAAACGGAGAACCGCCCGCCTGGATGATCGATAATGTGCTAAGGCAGTGGCACAGGCCGTTTGCAATACATCAGCCTCCGATGAGTCACCCTATCCCGATGACAGATCTGCTTCGCCATCCTTCAGGCCTGGTCGAAGGCCTGCGCCAGCGTTGGCCGAACCCGATCATTGCCACTATCAGCGTTAACGGCGAATTCAATAACTTACCCCGGCTGCCGTATCAAATGGCAAATTGCCTCTCGCGAATCGGTCGACTCCTGTTTACCTCGCCGGATGGAGTGTCGGAACACTGACCTTGCAGCCCAGCTTAATGACACCTCCCCTCATATTAAGTTTAGAGACGGCCACGATGGGCGGCAGCGTCTGGCTGGGATATGAAACGGTGGGACTCGCTACTCGAATCGGCGATCCAAAAGTTTCGCAATCCGCTACTCTGTTAAAAGACATCAGTGACTGCCTTGATGAGGCGGGCGCCAAGCTTGCTGAGGTGGACCTCTTTGCTTGCGCTTCAGGACCAGGCAGTTTTACCGGCTTGAGAATTGGCATTGCGACCTTGAAAGCTCTGGCTGCGTCGTTGGACCGGCCGTGTGTTGGAATTCCGACGCTTGAGGCCGTCGCTCATGCCGGAGGAATTTCAGCGGCAACAGTTGCACTTCTGCCAGCTGGCCGGGGCGAGGTTTTCGCGCAAAAATTTTCTGTTGCCGAGGATGGTAAGGTTGTTGAGCTGGACTCTGCCGCTCATCTGACGCCGGCTGCGCTGCTTGCCAGGTACGCTGGTCTAAAGAGCCTCAAGTGGGCAGGGAGTGGCGCCCACTTGCATCGCAGCCTGCTGGCGAAGTCTGCGGACGACCAGGGCATCTATTTCCTCGAAGATCTGATCGAAGAAAAGAAGGCTGAACCTGGCGTCGGTATCTGGGAGTTGGCGGCGCCGCAACCAAATCTGGCGAAGCATGTGGCGGCTCTGGCCCTACAACTTTTTCAGTCGGCCGCGCTACAATTGCCGCATTCTCTTAAAGCTATTTACGTTCGACCGTCGGACGCAGAGTTGAATCAAAAATGTCCTTAACCGAGCAGTCGATACCAGCCACGAGCCGGGGCGTTTCCATCGGCAGCATGACAGAGCACGATCTGCTGGAAGTGGTCGAGATCGAGGAGAGCTCAGGTCTCAGTCGCTGGGGCTGGGCTGCGTACTATGCCGAACTCCAGGGCGATAACCGCCACTTAATGCTCGTGGCGCGCGTTGCCGACGGGCAACACAAGCGGGGTCGCTCCAAACTCGCTGGGTACATAGTCGCGCGCATGGGCGCGGACGAGTTGCACATCAACAACGTAGCTGTGCGAGAACCTTACCGCCGGCTGGGAATTGGCAGAGCGCTGCTGGATCTTATCCTGGCGGAAGGGAAGCGCTCTGAAGTTCCTAGTGCGTTCCTGGAGTTGCGAGCTGGAAACACCGCTGCGCTGGCCCTTTATGAAGACTGTGGTTTCCGGGTCACTGCGCGGCGCAGTAAGTATTACTCAGAACCAATGGAAGACGCCCTGGTCATGATCGCCCAACTCAAGCGAGAGGCTTGATCGATTGCTACAATTGGGCTACCATTTTTTCGTGTCCCAACATTCCCAGGAGGTTTCCAAGTGCCTCCTTAACCAATCTTGCCAGTCCCATCGTCTGAAAGGAGACATGCACGAAAATGGACATTACAACTGCGGATATGCTTAAGGAAGAGCTGATGAATCGAGATCCTGAGTTCCGGGAACTAGCCCGTGAACATACTCGATACGAAGAACGACTTAGTGAACTGACAGCCCTGGCTTATCCGAGCGATGAAGAACAACTGGAAGAGGTCACTCTCAAGAAAAAGAAGTTAGCTCTTAAAGATCAAATGTACGCGCTCATTATGCAACACCAAAAGAATCAAAGCGTGAGTCATTAAAAATTTACGGGAGAGAGGATCTCCCAAATCGGCTTAACCTTGCAGGGGACGTGGAGGTGTTCTACGTCCCCTTTCTCACAACTTAGACGCGTTATCAATTTACGAGAATACAATGCGTCGACGGCTGGATGGTAAGGAGTCACAATAGTTCGCGACGGCATCATTTATGTTTTAGTTCCTGGGATGCTGGCGGTAGCCTTGATCATTCTGGGACTCTGGCCGGTAGCTCTGGTGTTCGTGGTTCTCGCTGCCTTCATGGCTTTCTTCTTTCGCGATCCGCGACGGCAGCCGCCCACTGATGCGAACCTTGTGGTGGCGCCCGCCGACGGCCGCGTGACGCGCGTTAGACCAGTGGAAGCATTGAGCGAGCGCTCCGCAAACGTCGTCAGCATCTTCTTATCGCCGTTTGACGTTCATATCAATCGCGCGCCGATCGCCGGTAAGATTACCAATGTTGCCTACACGCGCGGGAAGTTTCTGATGGCCACCGATGAAAACGCCAGTGTGGTCAACGAGCAGAACGCTCTTACGATTGAAGGCGAACGAATCACTGTCGTCTGTAAACAGATCGCCGGCATTCTGGCTCGACGGATTGTTTGTTGGAAGCGAGTTGGTGAAAGCGTGGGCCTGGGTGAGCGATTCGGTTTGATAAAATTCAGTTCAAGGACGGATGTGCTGCTGCCTGCGAATGTGGAAATTTTGGTGGCAGAGGGAGCCCGGGTTAAGGGTGGCACTACAGTCATCGGCAGGATACGATGATGCTCAGAACTTGATACCAGCTGGATATGGAGACTAAAAACCCGGAACGGCGTGGCCTGCGGAAAGGTGTTTACTTAATACCTTCCGTTTTTACGGCCGCAAATATCGGTATGGGCTTCTACGCCGTGATGGCCGGCGTGCGCGCTTTTCAATTCGTTGGCGGCGGAACACCTGCCGACCTGGTGCGGGCCGCCGGATACCTTGACGACGCTGCCAAGGCAATTGGCTGGGCCCTGCTCTTTGACATGCTTGATGGGCGCATAGCCCGCATGACTAAAACAACCACAGAGATAGGCGTGCAGCTGGATTCCATGGCTGACATTGTGACTTTTGGTCTGGCACCTGCCGTATTGGCATATGTCTGGGGATACGGCGCCACTCTTCAAGAGGGAAGTGGCTTGCACAGCCTCGCGTGGTTCCTCTCTTTCATGTACCTGATGTGCGGCGGATTTCGTCTGGCTCGCTTTAATGTTCAGGCATCGCGTCCACGAATTCTCGCCGAAGGCCTGGTCAAGACAGACAAGAAGAATTTTGTTGGCTTACCGATTCCGGTTGCCGGTGGGTTGATCGCCGCGATCATCCACTTCGCGCCCGTTCCTCTGGTGCAATATGCTCCAGAGCGTGCTCAGGTTTATTCGCTACTGCTAATGGCCCTGGTAGGTGTGTTGGGCGTCCTAATGGTCAGCACGCTGAGGTTTTCCAGTTTCAAGACAGTGGGCACGAGCAGCCGCAGCATGCGCACCATAATTCTTGCCGTCGCTGTCGGCATGCTTATCTTTCTTTACTCACGTTATGTTCTGCTGGTGATCGTTATCGGATACATTCTCAATGGACTAGTGTCTCGCGTGCTCGGCATGTTCCGACGCCGAGTTGAACCGACTGAGTCCACTGAAGCCAGCGTTCAGGCAAACCAACCCTAATTGGTGGATCTGAGCTCGTTGATCTAACCTCACGCTCGACCCGACTCAAACCCTTCGCTCAATTCAATGGTGGTCTCTCGCGCGGCGCCGCGAAGGCGAGCAGTCCATGCTCGGTCGTCAGAAGTACGACTGCTCCTACCGCTATTGGCGAAGCTGAGGTAGCAATTTCTTCACCGGTAGGAAGCAGATTAATCTGCCGTCCGTCTCGCAGCTCGAGCACCACGGCGGCTGAACTCGAAAACGGCATAAATAGCGCGCCGAGGTGAGTTACCAGCGGCTGTGAGGAAATTCTTCCGGGCAGCCTTCGTTTCCAAAGGCGCGCTCCCGTCAACGAATACTTGTAGACAAAATTGTCCAGCGAGGCGACCAACAACTCTTCACTAGTCCGAACTACTGCCTCAACTCCAGCGCCAGTTCGCTTACGCCAGAGCAAGCGGCCATTGGTGGCATTCACGGCATAAACGTAACCGTCGCCTGAGCCGAAATAGACTATGTCGTTTCCATTAGCTACAGCACCTCTGATCGCGCCCTTCGTCCGATAGTGCCAGAGTAGTTTCCCGGTCTCCTCATCCAGCGCGAGTAAATTCCCGTCTTCGCTGCCGATGTAAACGTGCGAGCCGGAGACAACCGGTTGCGAGTTGAAAGGCGATCCATGGTCGTAGGCCCAACGTGCCTGGCCGTCTGCGCTATCAAACGCGTATATCCTTCCGTCACTACTGCCGCCAAAGAGCTTGCCGTTGCTCAGCACCAGCCCACCCCGCAGCGGCATTGCCAGAGTACGCATCCACTGCGTCACGCCACCCTCGCGGCCAAGTGCACGCAAAGCACCGGTCGCACGCCGCACGCCGTTTTCGGATTTGCCTGTCTCTGATGCGACATAAACGGCGCGTTGGTCAGCGATGGGAGAAGCCGAGAGCTCGCCACCTACTTCGGAGCGCCAGTTGAGCTGACCGTTGGCTCCCATTAGCGAGACAATCGTCCCACCGGCTAAGGGCAGATAGATGCGTTCGTCGTCGAAAGCCGGGGTCAGGTTTAAGGTGGAATTTGACTCGTACCTCCAGCTAATCGTCAGAGGCTGCGAGAAGTCCACTCGGTCGGTCACGCTTGTGTGAGCATTGGTCTTGTCGTTTGTTTGGGCAAAGCTCAGCGGTAGTAGTGCCGTCAATGCGAAAAGCCAGATCCCGGTGAAACGCGCCATCCTCGTCCAATTCCTGGTAAGTCTTAACATTGCTTTGAGTAGATCGATTGCAAATCGCCCCTGGTTCTTGAGTTATTCAAACGGAACCGTATAATCCTCAGTTCATTATTTTTTCTCTAATCTGTTAGACGCATCCAGAGTGCCTCGAGGTCTTCTTTTTGATACCGGAAATTCAACACGAAACCGTCATAATACTTGACTTTGGATCACAATACACTCAGCTGATAGCTCGGCGCGTGCGCGAGGCGGGGGTGTATTGCGAAATCCTACCCTTCAACACGCCTGTCGAAAAGATCATGTCCCGCCGGCCGAAGGGGCTCATTCTTTCAGGCAGCCCCTCTTCGGTTTACCAGGATGGGGCGCCACGACCCGACGCAAAACTCATCGAATCACTGACCAGCCCACTGCTGGGGATCTGTTATGGCTTGCAGATTCTGGCTTTCGATATGGGCGGAGATGTGGAGTCGTCTCCCAATCGCGAATTTGGTTATGCCAGGCTGAAGGTTGTCGATCAGGGCAGTTTGTTATTCAAAGAACTGCCAAACGAGATGGATGTTTGGATGAGCCACGGCGATCAGGTGACGTCCGTGCCTCACGGTTTTCGCATCACTGCACTGACCGACGACGCGCTCAATGCGATTGAAGATAACGAACGCAGCATCTACGGGGTGCAGTTTCATCCCGAAGTCGCGCATACGCCCCTGGGCGCCCAGGTCATTCGCAATTTTCTATTCTCGATTTGCGGCTGCCGCGGCGACTGGTCTCCAAAAGCAGTTATTGAGGAACAGGTTGGACGTATTCGCGAAGCTGTTGGAAAAACAGGACGCGTGGTCTGTGGGCTTTCAGGTGGTGTCGATTCAACTGTAGCTGCAGCGCTGGTGCATCAGGCCATTGGTGAGCGTCAGACTTGTATCTTTGTTGACAACGGCCTCTTGCGAGATGGCGAGTTTGAGTCGACGATTGCCTTATTGCGGCAGCAAATGAAACTGAACATTGCCGGCGTCCGCGCAGGCGAGCGGTTTCTTTCCGCACTGGCCGGAGTGACCGAGCCCGAGCAGAAACGAAAACTAATCGGCAAGGTTTTCATCGACGTTTTCGAGGAGGAAGCGAAGCGCGTGGGTGGCGTGGCCTTCCTGGTTCAGGGCACGTTATATCCGGACGTTATTGAATCGGTGTCCGTGCGTGGTCCCTCCGCGGTGATAAAAAGCCATCACAATGTCGGCGGGCTACCCGAGAAAATGAATTTGAAGTTGATTGAACCACTGCGCGAACTCTTCAAAGATGAAGTGCGGTTGATCGGCAGGGAATTGGGCGTTCCGGAAGAGATACTCACGCGACACCCCTTTCCCGGTCCTGGTTTGGCTGTGCGAATAATCGGAGAAGTAACTGAGGAACGAGTACGGCTACTACAGTCTGCCGACCGCATTCTTGACGAAGAACTGCGCGCTGCCGGTCTTTACAATTCCGTCTGGCAGGCGTTTCCAGTGTTGCTGCCGGTTTCGACTGTGGGTGTCATGGGCGATGAACGCACTTATGAGAAGGTGGTGGCGATCAGGGCGGTGACGAGTGTCGATGGCATGACTGCAGACTGGGCGAGACTGCCTCACGATCTGCTTGCGCGCGTGTCTTCACGGATCATTTCCGAGGTTCGCGGCATTAACAGAGTTGTCTACGACATCAGCTCCAAACCCCCCAGCACTATCGAGTGGGAATGACAGGCGGCAGTTTCCTCAGCTGTAGCCTTTAAAGCATTTTCTCCATAAGTGCGATCAAGTTTTTGATTTATCGCAGCTTAACTGCCAATCAAGACTTCCGAATGGGGAAAGCGCTGAGCATCGAAGCGGACGAGCGTGTTATAGTTGCGCACGTCGATTAATCACAACCTATTCCTGTCCTGCCCGTCGCCAGACGGGTTAGTTGCTTTCATTTATGTCTGATCAAAGATTTGCACACCTCCATCTCCATACCGATTACAGCCTGTTAGACGGCGCCATTCAGATTAAACCGCTTGCCAAGCGAACCGAAGAGCTTGGCATGACGGCCTGCGCGATGACCGATCACGGCAACATGTTTGGCGCCATCTCGTTTTACAACACGATGAAGAGTCGCGGCATTAAGCCGATAATCGGTTGTGAGACTTATATTACGCGCGGGAGCAGGAGGGACCGGGCGGCTTCGGCACCGGGAGAGAAGGCAAATTTTCATTTGATCCTGCTCGCTAAAGACCTTGACGGTTATCGCAATCTCGTGCGCCTCACCTCGAAGGCTTACACCGAAGGCTTCTATTACAAACCGCGAATCGACAAGGAATTGCTGGCCGAGCATTCGAAGGGACTTATCGCGCTTTCCGCCTGCCTGTCCGGCGTACCGTCGGCGGCCCTGGCGCGCGACAACTGCGACGAGGCCGCAGCCGCGGCCATTGAATTCGAAGAGATCATGGGGAAAGGGAATTACTTCCTGGAGATTCAGGAGCATGGCCTTGACGCGCAGCAAAGAATTCGCAAGCCTTTGGTAGAGCTTTCGCGCCGGACGGGGGTGCCACTCGTCGCCACAAACGATGCCCACTACCTCACACCTGAAGACTCCCGCGCGCACGACGTGCTGCTTTGTATTGGTTCAGGTAAAACCGTGACCGATACGAATCGACTGCGTTATGCGAGTCCGAATTTTTATGTCCGCTCACCGGAGGAGATGTGGCGAATATTCGGTAGCGAGCTGCCGGAAGCTCTTACCCGCACCGTGGAAATTGCGGAGAGATGCGATCTCAAGCTTCCGGAGAACATCAACCACCTGCCCAACTATCCGATTCCTGAAGGCGAGGTTGCGTCGCCGGATGAGTATTTCGAGAAGGTTGTACGCGACGGGTTTGAACGCCGGCGCCAGCGAGTCTGGGAACGGCAGCAGTCACGCGGCACCCTTAGGCACCCAATCTCGGATTATCAGACGCGTCTGGCCAGCGAGATTGCCATGATTAAGCAGATGGGCTTCGCTGGATACTTCCTCATCGTTTGGGACTTCGTTCGTTACGCCAAAGAAAACTCGATTCCCGTCGGTCCGGGCCGGGGATCTTCCGCCGGTTCCCTGGTCGCCTACTGCCTCGAAATAACTGATGTAGATCCTTTAGAGTATGACCTTATCTTCGAGCGATTCCTTAACCCCGGCCGCATCTCCATGCCCGACATCGATATCGACTTTTGCGTGCGTGGACGTGGAGACGTCATCAATCACGTTGCCGATTTGTATGGGCGCGAGTCCGTTTGCCAGATAATCACGTTTGGTACTCTGGCTTCCCGCGCGGCCATCAAAGACGTGGGGCGCGCGCTGGAGATGCCTTACTCGGAAGTCGATCGCATCGCGAAGATGATACCCCCGCCGGTTCGTGGCCGAAACGTCAGCCTCACTCAGGCACTGGAACAAGTCCCGGAACTACGCAAGGAAATTGAAACCAACCCGAACGTTAAGGAGTTGATGGAGATCGCGCAGCGCCTGGAGGGCTGTGCCCGCCACTCGTCAGTGCATGCCGCTGGAGTTGTAATCTCCCCTGTTCCCCTGCAGGAATTGATACCGATTGCCGTCTCGGGGAAGGAAGAACTAACCACGCAGTATGTTATGTCCGACCTCGAAAAGACGGGCATGCTTAAGATGGATTTTTTAGCGCTTACTGCTCTAACCGTTATAAATGACTGCTTAATTAGCATTAAGCAGCTGCTTGGCACTGAGATTAACTGGCCTGATATAGCGCTTAACGACGAAAAGACGATGGCTGTTTTCGGGGAAGGGCGTACCGATGCCGTGTTTCAGTTCGAGTCTTCGGGGATGCAGGAGATCTGCCGCAAGCTTAAGCCGAAAACTGTTGAAGACCTTTCAGCTTTAAATGCGCTTTACCGCCCAGGCCCGCTCGACGGCGGAATGGTTGAGGAGTTCATTCAGCGTCACCGGGGACTGAAGACCGTGCGCTATCTCGTACCGGAGATGAAGGACATTCTGAGCAACACGTTTGGAGTGCTCGTCTATCAGGAACAGATCATGCAGCTGGCGCAGAAGCTGGCGGGCTATACGCTCAGCGAAGCGGACTTGATGCGCCGGGCGATGGGTAAGAAGAAGCGCGAGGAAATGGCTCTGCATGAGCAGAAATTTGTGAACGGCGCCGTTGAGCGAGGTATCAAGAAAGAGAAGGCTGAAAAGATTTTCTCTCTGATGGACAAGTTTTCCGATTACGGGTTCCCTCGCAGCCACGCAGTCGCCTATGCCTACCTGGCATTTCAGACTGCCTATCTCAAAGCTCATTACCCTGAGCATTTTTACGCGGCCGTCCTGTCGAGTGAAGCTCAGGATGCGGCCAAGGTCTTCAAGTATTCAAAGGAACTTCGAACTCAGGGGATAAAGCTGCTGCCGCCTGACGTGAACGAAAGCTATTCAGGTTTTACTCCAACTACGGGCGCGATCAGGTATGGACTCGCCGCCATCAAGGGTCTCGGTTTGTCGACAGTGAACTCAGTCATCGAAGCCAGGAAGGCTGGTCCCTTCAAGTCATTCTTTGAGTTCACCGAACGGATGGCGCACAACGGCCTGAACAAACGCGTACTCGAAGGGTTGGTCGGCGCCGGAGCATTTGACTCGCTCCAGTCAGACACACGCGAACTGCACGAATGGCGCGGGGCTCTGTTCAGTTCTATTGATGGGGCGCTGGCAAGAGCGCAACGCGCAAAACGCGAGCGCATGCAAGGCCAAACCGGTCTCTTTGGCGCTGAACTCGAAGACGCCAATTTCGTCGAACAGCCAATGACAACCGGCGAGCCCTGGACTCGCTCACAGCTTCTGCTCGCAGAAAAAGCCGCGCTTGGGTTTTACGTCACCGCGCACCCGCTCGGGAGCTATCTCGATCTCCTGCAGTCTGCTAAAGCCGTTAAGTCTGTTGAACTCCATAATCTATCCAGTGGAGTGCGCGTGCAAACTGGCGGCATCATTAGTGACCTGCAGCCGAAGACAACCAAGAAGGGTGACAGGTTTGCCCTCTTGCGTCTTGAGGATGAAGCCGGAGGAACAAAGTGTGTGCTCTGGCCCGAGACCTATCGCAAGTATGCGTCGCTCGTTAAGAATGAGCTTCCGGTGTTGATAAGCGGTCGACTTGAGTTGAGCGAAGACAATCCGCCGTCGATAATTGTGGATCAGGTGCAGAGTTTGGACGAGTTGGTAAAGGCTAAGGAGCTGGTCGTGTTGCGAGTCCCGCCGGCTCCAAGTGATCCAGCGGAACTATTTGACGGCATTCTCCACTTGATCAATACGAACGCCGGAAACTGCGACGTAATGTTGGAGACTGCCATCGACAAGGACGTCGTCGTTCGGGTGAAGGTCAGTTCGAACCTGCGCGTTGAACGTAGTGAAAAGTTTGAGACGGCCGTGCGTAAAATGGGCTGTGTGCTTAAGATTGAGAAAATGGCTCTTTCAAAGGGAGTCTGATAATACTTAGCTAGCAAAACATGGCGAAGAAAGAAAAGATGGCAAAGGCGACTGAAGATCCTGCGCCGGTCGAACCTGGATCAGTGCCGGACTCACGAACGGCGATTGAACGAGTACAGTTGGCGCGTCATGCCGATCGTCCCCACACGCTGGACTTCATCGAGCGACTGTTTGACGAGTTCGTCGAGATGCACGGTGATCGCAGGTTCGCCGACGATCCGGCGATTGTTTGCGGCTCGGCGCGTTTCCACGGGTTGCCGATTGTCGTGGTCGGCCATCAAAAAGGCCGCGATACCAGGCAACGAAAGTATCGAAACTTTGGCATGCCTAAGCCCGAGGGCTATCGCAAGGCCCTCAGAGTGATGAAGCTGGCGGAAAAATTTGGCAGGCCGATTTTTTCGTTGATTGACACACCGGGCGCCTACCCAGGCATCGACGCTGAGGAGCGCGGTCAGGCGGAAGCAATTGCCTACAACTTGCGCGAAATGGCTAAGTTGAAAGTCCCTGTCATCGTCACCGTAATCGGTGAAGGGGGTTCCGGTGGCGCCCTGGCTATTGGCGTCGGTGATCAGGTGATGATGTTGGAGAATTCGATCTACTCGGTGATCTCTCCCGAGGGTTGTGCGGCAATTCTATGGAAGGATGCCAAGCTTGCCGATCAGGCCGCGACCGGATTGCGACTGACGGCTCAGGATTTATACGCAGAAAAAATCGTGGATCAAATCATCAAAGAACCACCGGGCGGCGCTCACACCGATTACGATCAGGCCGCGCACTATCTCGACGTGGCTTTGACCGAGCGCCTGGCGGAAGCGGTTAGTTGCAGTCAGGACGAAAGACTCGCCCGGCGCTATAACAAACTAAGAGAATTTGGCCGCTGGGGTACGGCCTAACTCCGGTTTTTGGAGTGCGGTGACCTGACAAGCACCCCTGCCGGGCTGCCCGGCTGGCGACAGGTCGCCAGCGACCAAAGCGCCGACAGGTCGACGCGCTCCAAAATTTTACCGCGTGGTGGTGCTGACCTCATCTGGAGCCGTTGCGAGCAATTTTTACCGATAGGGTAAATTGATTCTGCTCACCGGACCTCGGCTCAACGCTCACCACTCCATTCCAGGCCCCGCCGTTTTCGTCAGTGAATCGCCACCAACTCTGGTTCGCGGTCTTGCTTGCCTGAACCTCACTTCGGACCCACTTGCTGTTTTCCGAGGCGTTGCCGTAAACCTTGTTACTGTCAATGGTCTTATTTACGCCATCGAGAATTTCAGCAGCTGAGCCTTCGGTCTTCACAGTCCATTTGTTTTCCCACTGGTCGCGGCTTCCCGCTCGGCTGAGAGGTTTCCACCCGCCATCAAGGACCTTCAAATCGTAGTTAAAACGCATGTACTTATCGGCCAGAGCAGCACGCGCAAACTTTGAATCGGGATCCCAGTTGTATTCCATTCCCAGCGCGGCCATCTGAGCGGTGCCCAGTCCGAAGAGTCTCTCGATGACGTGAAGTGATCCGTCGATTCCTGATGACAAGCCCGCTGTGGTTATGATCTTTCCGTTATCGACAAAACGCCGGTCGTTAACGACCTTCGCTTTCGGTGCGGCCTGCCGCAAACCGGGAATCAAGCCCGCGGTCGTCGTAGCCTCGAGTCCATCAAGCAAGCCGGCTTTCGCAAGTATGTAAGCTCCATTGCAAACTGACATCACTATCTCTGCGCGCTTCGACTTCTCCTGTATCCAGCTAATGACTTTCGCGTTTTCCGTTTGCCCTCTCACGTCACCACCGGGAACGACCAGCACATCCGGTTCCGGCGCATTTTCGAAGTTGTACTTGGGATTGACGCTCATGCCCATGCTGGTCGTAATCGCGCCGGACTTTTCTGAAACAGTGTAGATATTGAATGCCGGCCCAGGCTCACTATAAACATGACCAAAGGTTTCGTAGGGTCCGGTATAATCGATGATTTGCACGCCGTCAAAGATCAGAATGGCGAGATTTCGCGTTGTCTTCTGCGGCTGCGTTGCGCTTTGCTGAGCTCCACTTGCTTCTGTTCGAACTGGCTGACCGAGATTAAACATGCTGGGCAGGATTAACGCGGCGATTAGCAATTGCATGATCTTCATATTTTTCTCCTTGCGGAAATTTAACGGGTAGGTAGTCGACTGCACTTTTGTTATCGCGAAGGATACGCGCGTCTTCTAACAAAGGATGCGGGTTTGCAGCGAAGTGCGGCTAGCGTGCGGCGAACTGCAGACTGCAGGGATAAGGCGGCGTCTTAACTGAGCAATTGATAACTCAACATTGGTCGGACAAAATCAGAACTGGGAGCACAGCGACCAGCCAAAAGCGCAACCGACGGAGAACTGCAGACCGACCATTTCAACCCAGGCTTTTCGAAGTGAATCCTTTGGCTGGTCGCTGCGCTCCCAGTTCTGATTTTGTGTGGGCCACGTTGAATCTTTGTCTGGTCAATCTCGCTTTGGGACCTTCGTCGTGCTCACACATCTACGAAGGTTTCAAACTGAACCAGGATTCACGTCGGTAGAGTCAGGTATGTTATTACCTCAGGAATCTAGAAAGGAATATCGTCGTCAGCAAGCTCCGGTTGCTGTGCTTCCGATGGAGCGCCGGTCGCCGCTGCGGCTCTTTCCATCGGCGCCTCGCCCTCTCCTCGACCACCGCCGATGAACTGCATGTCGGTCGCGTGAACTTCCAACGTATGCCGTGGCTTGCCGTCGCGGTCCGTCCACTCCTCAACACGTAGTCTACCTTCAATATAAACTGGCCGGCCCTTCGTCAGATATTGCGAGGCAGTCTCCGCCTGGCGTCCCCAGAGGGTTACGCGAAACCACGTCGTCTGATCCTGCATCTCACCTGTCTTATCCTTACGGCGTTCGTTAGTCGCCATACTAAAGCTGCAAACAGGCGTGCCTTGCGGCGTGTAGCGCAGTTCCGGATCGCGGCCAAGATTGCCCACGAGAATCACCTTGTTGAAGGACATGAGGGACCTCTCAGTATTCTTTGAATTTTGAAACTTCGAGCGTCATCCTACGCGTCGGGTAAGTGGTGGTCAAGCGGGCCGATTCAGAGGGTTCAACACAAACAGATGCAAAGATCTCGGTATCGCGCTTGGCTTACATTTTCTGTTAGACTACCTGCGAATTGATAGCGTTTTGAATTCGCGTGAAGCAAGCCCTCCCCAAACGGTCGGGCTACTGTCCCGAACGCACAGTTGCATCAAGTTAATGAAATCCAAGGTTTACATCGAGACGTTTGGTTGCCAAATGAACGTCGCTGACACTGAGCGCGCGGCCACAGGTTTGCGCAAGGCAGGCTACGACCTGACTACAGTTGCAGCGAGCGCTGACGTAGTTTTGTTGAATACCTGCTCTGTTCGCGAGCGCGCCGAACGAAAGGTCTTCAGGCGTATCGGAGAGATTCGCAACCAGGCGAAACGAGCCGGACAGCAGAAACCTTTGATTGGAGTCATGGGCTGTGTAGCGCAATTGGAAGGCGCGGCAATTTTCGCTGAGGCGCCGTCAGTTGACCTGATCGTCGGCACGCAGGCGACTGATCGGATACCGTCGATGATTGAACGAGCGCGGGGCGGGGAAGCGTCAGTGATCGATTTGGATGAACGCCAGGAGGGCGAGGTTTGGGAGGTGTCGCCGGCGGAGAGGCGATCTCCCTACGTGGCGTTTGTTCCCATCATTGAAGGCTGCAATAAGTTTTGTTCGTTCTGTATTGTGCCTTACTCGCGCGGCCGTGAAAAAAGTCGCAGCCCTTCGGAGATAGTGAGCGAGGTCAACCGGTTAAGATCTCTGGGTTATAAGGAAGTTCAGCTGATCGGCCAGAACGTTAATAGCTATCGACCGAAATCTCAGGAAGGTTTGGAGGGCTTTTCGGGAGCAACGCCTTTCTCACGTTTGCTAAGAGCTGTTGCAGCGACCGGCATGGAGCGTATCAAATTCACAACTTCGTTTCCTAGAGACTTCCATCCTGATATAGTGTGCGCGCTCGAAGAGTTTCCGAATCTTTGCGACTGGATTCATCTGCCGGTGCAGTCGGGCAGTGACCGGATTTTGAAAGCGATGCGTCGCGGCCATACGGCTGCCGACTATTTGCGACGCGTCGATGTTATTAAGCGATCGCAACGTCGTCTCTCGTTGACGAGCGACATCATTGTTGGTTTTCCGGGCGAATCGGATGCTGATTTTGAGAACACGCTGGAATTCGTTCGCAAGTGTCAATACGACGGCCTGTTCATTTTTAAGTATTCCAAACGAGCGGGAACGCCCGCGGCTTCTTTGGACGACGTAATACCCGAAGCCGAGAAGACGGCACGCTTCCTGGCGCTTGAGGAGCTACAAGAGTCTCTGCAGCACCGAGTGTATGGTGAGTATGTAGGTAGAACGATAAGTGTACTGGCGGAAAGGGAGAGCGCCAGATCAACTGAAGACATGACGGGTCACTCGACTTGCCATAAGGTCGTCAACTTCAAGGCCCGGCGAACCCAACCCGGAGAGATTGTGAACGTGATAATTTCGGAGGCCAAGCCCTATAGCCTTTATGGCGCACTCGCAAATTGATTTCAGGGGAGATTGCAAGGAACCGGGGCATAGGTGTTGATTATGGAGATTGAAGTAAAAATCAGAGCGCTGATGATGGATCCTAATAGCGGCACGCCTATAATAATTTTGAAGGACGTCGAAAGCGACACGATGCTACCGATTTGGGTGGGAGCGTATGAGGCCAACGCCATCGCTCTCGAGATAGAGAAGATCGCACCGCCGCGGCCAATGACGCACGACTTGCTCCGGAACTTGATCATCGAACTGGGCATACAAGTTGAAAGAGTTGTAGTCACCAGTTTGCGTGACAACACATTTTTCGCCGTCATTGAAATGCAGATGAGCGATGGCAACCGTATGGTCCTTGATTCCCGGCCATCAGACGCAATTGCGCTCGCGCTGCGCGCCGATTGTCCTATTTATGTTGACGAGGAAGTTATTAAGGCGTCGAAGAACACCGTACCCACCGGCGAAGAGGGTGGGGAAGAGTCGGCCCTTGGCGAAGAAGAGTGGCCCGACGTGATAGGCGAAGCCGGCGATCTTCCTATGTAAGGGCAGGTAATTCGCTTTTCGTTAGTCCGACTGCAGGCAGGTTGAAGTTCTTATTGTGTAACGAATGATTATTGCGATCGCAAATCAAAAAGGTGGCGTGGGGAAAACTACAACCGCCATCAATTTGGCTGCGGCATTCGCCAGGCTCGGTAAGCGTGTCCTACTTCTTGACTTAGATCCCCAGGCAAACAGTTCAATCTCTTTTCTCGATCCGCTTTCGGTGGAACGGTCCGCCTATGAATTGATGACGGACGGCCAGGCCCCAATGGAGCAGGCAGTCTACCGGACACCGGTGGAGAATCTTGACATGATTCCGGCGCGCATCAATCTTGCCAAGCTCGAGGCAAAGTTGATTGGCGATTTTGACGCTCCTTTTCGCCTGAAGGATCGCCTGGCGCCGTTTCGCGACGAGTATTCAATAATTATTATTGATACGCCTCCTACTTTGGGATTGATTACTGTAAACGCGCTGGTTGCCGCCACCCACGTTCTGGTTCCCATTCAGTCGTCTTATTACGCGCTCGAGGGAACTGACGACTTGCTCGAAACAATCGAGAAGGTGAAGGCGCGTCCAAATCCCGGCCTGGAACTTTTGGGTGTGTTGGTTACGCTTCACGACAAGCGTACGACGCTGGCGCGGGAGGTTCACGAACAAATTAAGAAAGTCTTTGGACCGAAATTATTTGAGACGGTGATAACCAAGAGCGTTAGGCTCGAAGAGTCACCGGCCTACAAAGAATCGATTTTTAGTTTTGCTCCGAATTCATCAGGCGCAATCGAATATGGAAATCTATGTGACGAGGTAATGAAACGTGTCTAAAAGGGGACTACCGACGGGACTTCAAATGCGCCACGACTCCCACTACGTTGAGGAGTTAACGGCGCATCAGCCGGCTGCCGTGGGACGCATGATCGATCTGGAAAAGCTCGATCCAAATCCGGAGCAACCACGCGTGGAATTTGGCGACTTGACGGAGCTTACAGCCTCAATCGCCGAGAAAGGCGTGCTGGAGCCTTTGTTGGTAAAGCCGTCACGAGCAACGGGACGTTGGATGATCATCGCTGGAGAGCGTCGTTACAGAGCAGCGCGCGCCGCCGGCCTGACTGAAGTGCCATGTGTGGAGATGGACATCGATGCCGGTAGCGTTGCCGAGATTGCGCTGATCGAAAACATGCAGCGAAAGGATCTGACTGTTTGGGAAGAGGCTGACGGGTTATTGGCCCTGTGTGACAGATTTGGCTATACGCACGAAGAAGTGGCGAGGAAAGTAGGTAAGAGCCGGAGCACCGTTACTGAAGCGCTTTCGATCGCAGCAATTCCTGCAGACGTGCGCGACCTTTGCCGGCAGGCTGATGTTTCCGCCAAGTCGATGCTGCTACAAATAGTTCGCCAGCCTGACGAAGAAGGAATGAGACGGCTGGCGAAAGAAATAACTTCTCGTGGACTCACACGCGATGATGCCAGGGAAGTGAGACGTCAGGAAATGGGTCCGCGCGTTGCTTCAGAGGCCAAGCCCTACACCTTCAAATACGTTTCGCCCAAAAAGGATTTCAGCCTTGAGCTACGCTTCCGGCGCTCGAACGTTGACACCGTCGAGATTGCTCAGGCCCTGCGATCAGTTGCCAAGAGCATTGATGGTGGCGACGAACCTGCCCAGTAAACTAACGCTTTCAGCGTTACTCGATTTTTGCACGCAGACTTTTTGTGCAAGGCTGACTCAGGTAGAACCCCCCAGCTACTTCGAACTCAAACTCTTTTTCTTTTCCGCAGCCGCGCGTTTTTGTAATCCCTTCGCCCAACGTTCGAGCGTTGGCTGTAAGGGCTTGAAGAGCTTTGCCCGGAAAGTATGTTTCTTCTCGTTCCAGGCCTTGAGCTGCTTTTCCGTGTACGCTCGTATCGCCGGTTCCATTTGAGTCTTCTTAAGCGAATGCTTTAGCGTGAAGTGGTAGTGCTGACCAACCAGCGAAAAGACGGTGGCCGCCAGGTTCCCCTTAAACGAAAGCCGGGGGATGATCCGTTTGTGCGCCGGCTTGTTACCCGGAAGCAAAACGCCAACGGCGACTTCTAACCAGGCGCCTTTCGGACCTTGGCGAGGATGGTACAAACCCGGCAGCTCTGACGCTTGAAAAGTATTTCGAATTCGCGGATCGGATATGAACTCAACCAGCCTTATTCGCTCCAGTCCGCGCGTATGTTCACGCGGTAAGCTGTCGAAGGCGGCCTCCAGATGCTTTTCTGTATCCTTGGGCAGCTTCCTCTCAGCCTGATTCTCAATTTTGATTGCCACTACGCGAACACCTCATTAATTGCTTAGTTAAATAGAAATGATGCGCCACTCTAAGGCGCGCCGCAAAGCCGGTCAAGCGACGGCTGAGAATCTTGTGACGGCACAATTAATGTGATCCGTAAGAGTCTAGCGCGCCGAGAGCCCATCTGCTAAACTGCGCTACCGTAATAGCTCAAAGCGATATGGGCGAGTCAGCAAGACCTCGTTTGTATCGTTCACGCAAGTCAAACCCAGTGCCGTCCTCGTTTCCCTCAGCGAGTCAAAAGCACTCTTATTCACACCAACAAAGGAGTAGAAGAATGCCAATCGCGAAAGCAAAAGTCACCAGGATTAGCCTCTCACTCAACCCGGGCGCGAGCGCCCCGCCCCCGCGGAAACAAACCATTGAAATAGTTAACAAGATCGTCGCGCAGATGCTGGGTAGGGCCGGCTGCGACGGCTGCGGCCGCATCGCCTATATCGATCTTGGGTTCCTGGGCGATCCTGGTCCGGATGTTGCCAAGCTAGGCGGTATTTCGATGGACATCCAGGAGGGATAAGCAATTACTTCGATTGGCGGAAACGAAATCCAGCCCCTGGGCATAGGCTTTCCTTACTATGCGGTTTTGCCGGCCGATTTGTATCGGCCCGACATGGTGGCTTTTGTTGAGGTTACTCCCGAAACAATCTGTCGGCAGCGGGGGAATGGAAAGACGACCGAGATCGAAATTCTGCCTGACCTTATGGAGCTCGCCCAACAAACTTGTGGCGAGCTCCCCATGGTCATACACGGCGTCGAACTGTCGATCGGTTCAGCCCACGGCTGGAACGACGCGTATCTGAGAATGCTCGACAGCTTCCAGCAGGCCTGGCCCTTTGTCTGGCATAGTGAGCACCTTGGATTTCAAACGATTTCCGGAGATGACGGCGCATCGCTTGACGTAGGTGTTCCGCTACCGATGCCGCCCACGAAAGAGGCTGCCGCACTGGTCGCGTCACGCGGCGACGCAATTCTGCAGCGTTATGGCGTACCGTTCCTGTTAGAAAATCCCGCTCACTACTTTTTCGATCTGCCCACGGACCCGGAGATTGAAGGTGACATTGGACTGCTTCACTCGATTACCGAAACCAGTGGCTGCCGACTCCTGCTTGATTTACACAACCTCTACTGCAACGCCGTCAATCACAAGTTCGACCCGTTCAAAGCAATCGATCGAATGCCGCTCGACCAGGTGCTTGAGATACATGTCGCCGGTGGTTCCTGGCGCGATGGCTTTTGGATGGACGCTCATGATGGGCGCGTGCCGGAACGAGTCTGGGAGATGTTGGACTATGCGTTGCCAAAGGTGCCACACGTGGCGGGCGTGGTATTCGAGTTACTCGAAGAACACGCGGTGAGCCTCGGTCCTGAGGCGATTGCGGATGAGTTGAACCACGCCAGGAATATCTGGAATGCGCGTCGAGCCGCTTGAGATGACCGTTGAGATATGGCGCTGATTGAGTTTCAAACAGGACTCGGCCGATTGCTGCGTGAACATAAGAGCAGCGATCCGCTGCACGGCGTCAATCTCGATGCGAACGAAAAGAGATACTTTGAAACTTTGCAAGAAACCGCTGGTTTCCGTTTCTGTGCGAGCATCCAGCGGTCGTGGTGCATTGCTCGCGCGGCCAAGTCGGCTCACTTCACCCTTTCGCTCCTGCCAGACAAGGAACGGCAGGCACTGCTTGACGATTGGGTTGACGCCGGTGCTGGTACCAATTCGTTTTTCGACGCCGAGGGTGAGTCGTTTCTCGGCTTCATTAGTAAACGCTTAACCGACCCGTCGCACGAACTTTCAGTTTGTCAATTCGAACAGGCCACGTTTAGGGCCAGCAATGGCGCCAGTTCCTATGCCTCGCCGGACCTTTCCGGGCTCGCCAATACTGACCGCAAGCTGCGGCATGGAAGACACGCGACTCTGGTTCGTCTCTACCTGGACCCAAGTCTGCTAATCGAGTCAATGCAAACTCGAAAGCCGTTACCACCGTTATCGACTGAACCACTCGTTCTGATGTTCAGCCCCGGGCTGCCGCAGTTGTGTAATGCGCCGTCAGAAGAAGAAATAGCGACCTGGGAAGCGCTGGACGCGCCCGCGTCGGTCGGGACACTACTGAGTCTTAACATTTCGCCGGAAACTCTGGCGGGACTACTTGAGCAGGGCACTATCGACTACGCCGATTGAGCCCGCGACATGTCCTCCTGGAACTGATTGCTCCAGGTTTGTCGCTGGTGATACATTCTCCTCGTCAAACCTGAATGCAGTTTTCAAGCTTAACTTCATCAAGGGTGTGAAGGTGCATCTCATCAGCACAGCGCAAACCAAACTGGGATTCCTGCGGCGTGTTATCGTCGCGGCCGTCCTCGTGCTGGCGCTTCTTTCCGGCGTGGTGCCATTCGGCGCTGCATCGGCAGGACATCTCTGCACGATGGAGTGTTGCGCCGCATTGCCGCCGCATACCGCCGGCTCATGCCACATGAGCATGTCTTCCAAGGGGAGCGAACCTCAGCAGGAATCAAACCCACATTGCGGACTTCCACAAGACAATGGGGCGGCAGATGGCATCGTCGCCGGTGTCATGGGGATGACAGGCAGCGACCACTCCTCCTCGAACCTGGACGACGTAACGATTGATGCTAGTGATCACTGCAAGGCAGATTCGCACTCGGAAGATCTGAACGCCCCTTCGCGCAATGATTCTCCTGAATCAGCTACCATCGCGACGCAATCCTTTTCAAAACCTTGCCCGCCGGAGTGTGGCGCCGGAACGCTTAGCTCTGGAGTAGGTCGTTCAACTGAAGAACTCTCGGCGGCTCGCCAGGGACACCCGCAGCCGCCCTCTGGCCGAAAGTATCAACGCTTCGACCAAAGTTTCTTAATCACCTCAACTTATTACACGCAGCTTCGTCCTCGCGGCCCACCATCATCTATCAACTGATTCGCTGCGACATACTTTAATCGGCGATAGCAGTTCGGCAGGACAATTGGCATGCGCTCATGACGCAGCCGTTGCCCGCCGTCGGCTGTGCTGCCTTGTATTTCAGATCCGCCGACCCGACTAAAAATCAGAACGGCGCGATCGCTTGTCGTTTCCCAGTTAGAGAGGATCGGGAATGGAATACTTTGAGAGGCGACGAAGCCTTTTTTGTAGATCAGGGATCGTCCTGATAATTCTTTCGCTATTCTTGCTCAGTGGTGTGTGCGTTTGCGCGCAGCAAACCGTCACGTCCGGAACCCTCAGTGGCCGCATCGAGGACGCCGGCGGCGCGGTAGTTAGCGGCGCAAACCTGACCGCCACTAACCTTCAAACTAACCAGAAACAAACGGCCGTCACTGACCGCGATGGCCGCTACCGATTTCCGTATCTTCAAGTAGGTAACTACAAGCTCTCAATCGAGGCCCAGGGGTTTGCATCGTTGACTAAGGAACTAACGATAACCGTCGGACAGACTCTGGATCTTTCCTTAAAGCTCGAGGTGGCCCAGCTTTCAGCGCAGGTTAACATCGCGACCGATGTGCCACTGATCGAAACCGTGCGCACCCAAGTGACCGAGACAATTCGCCCGGGCGAGATCAATGAACTGCCATTAAACGGTCGCAACTTTCTCGACCTCGCCTTGCTGATTCCGGGTGTGTCTGCGACGAACACAGGCAGCAACCAACGGTTCGCCGAAACATCCGCTGTTCCGGGGCAGGGAATCTCAATCGCCGGGCAACGTAACCTCAACAACAGTTTCGTTGTCGATGGGGTCTCCGCTAATGACGACGCCGCTGATTTGACCGGCACCTACTACAGTGAGGAAGTAATCAATCAATTCCAGGTAATCACTTCAGGTGGCATTGCCGAGTTTGGGAGAGCCTCCGGAGGTGTCGTCAACATCATCACAAAGTCGGGTACGAACGACTGGCGGGGCAACCTCTACGGGTTCGCCAGGAATCAGCGCTTCGACGCCCGTAACCCACTCGCGCCTCGTAAAGACCTGCTCACTCAGGCGCAATACGGAGCTTCGCTCGGTGGTCCTATCAAACGCGATCGTACGTTCTTCTTTACCAACTTCGAGCAGACACGGCGCAACTATTCGGCGGTCATTACTATCGCGCCTTCAGCCGTAGTTGCGGTAAATAACCGGCTGAATGCAGTCGGCTATAAAGGGCCACTTCTGGGGACGGGTGTGGTGCCGGCGAGCTTTGATACGACCAACTTCTTTGCGCGAGTCGACCACAAGCTCAATGATCGCAATCAACTCAACGCCCGCTATAGCCTCTATCACATAACGGCAGACAATTCGCGCACCGTCGGTGGTTTGAATGTTGTAAGTCGCGGATCGGGTTTGAACGATACGGATCAGACGTTGGCGGTTAGCAATATCACGACGCCGACTAGCAGCACCCTGAACGAAGCCAGGTTTCAGTTTACGCACAGCCGGCTTGACGCTCCGATCAATGATGCTGTCGGCCCGGCAGTCGGGATCTCGGGTGTTGCGAACTTCGGCACGGCCACGTCATCGCCGCTCGGAAGGGACATCGATTTGTTTGAGGGTGTCGATAATGTTTCCATTCATCGCGGCGCACACTCGACCGGAGTTGGAGTCGATTTTCTTTACAACCGGGTGAACATATTTTTTCCGGGCGCTGTTCAGGGTGTATATGCGTTCAACTCGCTGCGTGATTTCCTGGTTGGCAGTTACAGCACTTTCCAGCAGGCCTTCGGAGCGCCGAGTCAGTTTCAATCTAATCCCAATGTAGGTTTCTTCGGACAGGATGAATGGCAAATCAGGCCGAATCTTACGGTCAATGCGGGTTTGCGGTACGACTTGCAGTCTCTCCCCAGCCCGATTCAAACCGACACTAACAACCTCGCGCCACGTTTAGGATTTGCCTACGCACCAGGAGATCGTAAGACCGTCGTCCGCGCGAGCTTCGGCATTTACTACGATCGCATTCCACTGCGAGCAACTTCGAATGCGTTGCAACGTAATGGCTCAAAATACGTTGTCGTACAACTTGCGCCAACGCAGGCGGGTGCGCCCATCTTTCCAAACGTGCTCGCAGTTCAGCCGGCCACGTTCGTCATCAAACCAAACATCACCCGTATCGATCCAAACATCGAAGCGAGTTACAGCGAGCAGGCCAGCTTGCAGGTTGAAAGGGAACTGTCGGGGAACGCCGTGGTCTCGGTGGCTTACCTCCATCTGCGCACGCTGCATATCATTGCCACACGCAACGTGAACGTCCCGACCGTGCCGGCTTCAGCGGGTATTCCGAATCTCGGCCGGCCCGATCCCAACTGGGGCAACATCGGACGCTACGAAAGCGCCGGTGACTCCTACTACAACGGCCTGGTGGTCTCCTTCAACCAGCGCGCCGCGGGTTGGGCCAACCTGAGAGTCTCTTACACACTCTCGAAGACTACCGACGATGCGGGAAACTTTTTCTTTTCTACGCCGCAGAATAACTTCAACCTGCGCGACGATATGGGACGTTCGGACAACGACCAGCGCCATCGATTGGTACTAAGCGGGTCGTTCCAGGCGCCGCAGAAAGGTAACGAGGCAGGCCCGCGTCGGGCTTTGCACGGCTTTCAACTCAGCTACATTTACACCTACGCCTCGCGTTTGCCTTTTAATATTTTGCAGGGTAGCGATCGCAACCTCGACACCAACAATAATGATCGACCCGTGGGCGTTAGACGCAATACCGGCCGAGGCTTCGACTTTGCTTCGTTCGACTTGCGACTGAGCCGCCGACTGCGCCTTAGCGAACGGTTTGGCCTGGAAGTCCTTGCCGAAGGCTTCAACCTTTTTAACCGAGCGAACTTCGGAGTTCCTAACAACACCTTTGGCTCAGGTAGCAGTCCGCTGCCGGCATTCGGCCAACCAACGGCAGCCTTTGACCCGCGCCAGCTTCAGTTTGGATTGAAGCTCAGCTTCTGACAGGGCGGCAAGCACTCGCAAATTCAATCGAGCATCGCCGGATGAATTAGTATGCGAAGACACGCTTCCGCCACCTCGCTCAATCAATCCAGAGAGCAAGGCGGAAATGATGACCGTCACGCCGATGATGGCGAGAGAGGCAACGAACAATTCCGAGCTGAAGTCAGTCATATCCCCAATCAACTGTAACCTACCAATCTCTTACTGAGATTTATTTATGAATCTCACGAGTTGAGGAATAACCTGTTTTGGCGCCTCGTCCATCAGCCAATGTCCTGAACCCTTGACGACAACTCCTTCAACATCGTTATCGACCAGGCGTGCTTGCTCAATCAAGAAGTTTCCTGAAGCCTTCTCGCCCGTGAGGACCAACATCGGCATAGTCAGTTTGGTCTGCGCAAATTCAGCGAAGTCTTTCGCGTCCTGTTCAAACGCCCGAAACACTTCGAAGCCCGCGCGCATTGCACCTGGTTGTGAGTACGAAGCAGCATAGAATTGGCGATCCGCCTCAGAAACGGAATGCTTTGGATCGGCCGCGAAATCATTCCAGAAGTGCTCGAAATAAATTCGCTCGCGACCTGCCACCAGCTTAAGGGGCGTCTCGCCGTAAAAGTGAAAGTGCCATAGGTCTCTCAACAGCCACACCTTCGTCCAATCGCCAACGCCCGGCAGAAAGGCGTCCATCAACACAATGCGATCGACCTCCGTCGGATACTGCGCCGCATAGGCGTACGCGACCATTAATCCGATGTCATGGCCCACCACAATCTGTTTACGAAGGCCCAGCGAAATTGCGAGAGCGTGAATATCCTGTGCCATCGCTTTCTTGGTGTAACCGTCACTCGGTTTTGCGGACTGACCGAATCCCCGGAGGTCTGGCGCGATCACCGTATGAGTTTTCGCAAGTTCAGGTATTAGGGGACGCCACATGTGACTGTTTTGCGCATAGCCATGAAGCAGAATTACAGGATCGCCTTTTCCAGCGATCAGATAGTGAAGCCTGACTCCGCCAACGGACGCGAAGCGATTTTGAATCGCTGGCCGCGCTTGGGGCCGAACGATTGTGGCTGTGGTCAAACTAAGGATGAGAATTGCGGCGGCAGTCAGTAGAGCTCGCATTGCGGTTTTCATCAGACTCCTAACTTTTGCGATAGCACAAACAGTTTCAGTCAAAACCTTCGAAGAGTGCACTTCGATCAATGATTGGCACCTCGCCGCAGCCGGCTCAGCACGCTCCGCAAGCCGTGGAGACCTTCAGGCAACTGAATCCGACCCTCCGTATCAGCCTGTTTGATTGCAGGTAAGAGGGCTTCAAGATCAGTAGCTCCGGTATAACGGATACCATTGAGATAAATAGTTGGCGTCCCCGTTACGTGCTCATCAAACAGGCTGCGCTGATAGCCTGCCTCAATCTGTTCAAGAAACGTATTTTCCTTCATATCGTGCGCGAATCTCTCCTCACCAAGACCAATGCGTCGGGCGTAGCGTGAGAGGTCACGATCCTCCAGCGCTGTTTGGTGAGTAAATAATTCGTCGTGCATCTGCCAGAACTTCTCTTGCGCACCAGCAGCTTCAGAGGCCTCCGCTGCCCGCAAAGAGTGCGGATGTGTTTGAACAGTCGGGAAGTGACGAAAGACGATGCGCAAATCGTCACCAAGAAATTTTCGCAGCTGCTTCAAGACCGGATAAGCACGTCCGCAATGGATGCACTCGAAATTCCCGTACTCAAGAAGAGTAACAGGTGCGGTTTCCGGCCCCGAGGCATGGTCTTGTTCGGTGACCGGGTTTTTGAGTCTGACTATTTCCGGAGTACTCATATTAGACCTCGCTATTGGTCAGATTGCGCCCCTAGTGCGCGCAGTTCGCGGTTTTCCAACACACGTTTTGGCGCACCCTCCCGCGCGGCTCGGATCATTGCGCGGCCCAGCTCTTCAGTTGTCACAACCGCTCCCGGAGCGATTGCTCGCACCAACGGTAGCAGCGGGTGGAAGAGGGCGTAGGTGATCCTCGTCCAGCGCGTTTTTGATACCTCGCCGTGCATTGGGCGCAACGCTGCCAGACGAAACATGTATGCTTTAGGGAATAGGCTGAGCAGCGCGTCCTCGGTGCGACCTTTGACCTGTGCCCACATCGACTTGCCGCCTGTGCCGGCGCCAGATACGTAAATGAATGTCATCGCTGGATTGATCCGCGCCAGGACCTTCGCCCAACCCAACGCGAGGTCGTAGGTCAGTCGTGTGTAGTCAGACTCACTCATGCCGGCGGCCGAGACGCCGAGGCAGAAGAAGCAGGCGTTGTAACCTTGCAGCTCGACTGCTACGTCGCCAAAGTCGAACATATCCGGTCGCCTCAATTCGCGTAGCTTTGGATGGGTTTCGCCGATTGAGTTGCGACCGATTACAAGCACGCTATCAACAGTCTCATCACGCAGACACTCCCGCAGAACAGCTTGCCCAACCATGCCTGTGGCACCGAAGAGAATCACCTTCATGACTGCGCTTGACTCCGCTTGCCCAATTCTTCGACAGCTAAACTAATTCTGACTAGGAAAATGCACACCCTTCAAGCCTAAACCGTCGGAATTGTTCCGCCGTCAATGACGTATTCGCTTCCGGTGATCGAGGAAGCACGATCCGATGCCAGAAACGCTACCAACTCGGCGACTTCGTCAGGGCGATTCGGCCGGCCGAGAGGGATGCCGCCGAGTGAATCCATAATGCGTTGCCTCGCAGCATCCTGACTGATGCCCGTTCGCTCCGCGATCTCGTTGACCATTCCCACAGCCGCGTCTGTCTCAGTGTAGCCAGGCGCAACTGAATTCACGCGAATACCCTTCGGACTCACCTCCTTTGAAAGGCCTTTGCTGTAGTTGGTTAAAGCAGCCTTGGCTGCTGCGTAAGCCAGCGTAGCGTCGAAAAGCGGAAGTGTTCGCTGAATTGAAGAGATGTGGATGATCACGCCGGAGCCCTGTTCGAGCATCGATGGCAGAAACGCGCGATCGAGACGAACAGCGGCGAAGAGGTTCGTATCAAACGCGCGTTGCCAATCGTCGTCGGACAGAGCTAATGCGCCACCGCCGCGGGCCGCCGAACCACCAACGTTGTGAATCAGGATATCCAGACCCTTGAAACGATCAATTACGGCTTTTGCAACTGACTCTATTCCGTCTCGAGTACTGACATCTGCCTGAACAAAACGATCAGCGGCAGTTTCCGGCGAAACAGATCGGGCGGTAGCCACTACGTCGCCACCACCTCGAACTAAGCGGTTAACGATGGCTTCGCCAATACCTTTGGTCCCACCTGTAACCAGAATTCGCCTGCCCTTGAATTCAGTTGTTTCCGCTTTTGGGTCGGAGTTCTGCATCTGCCAATTCCCCTTAAGTTTTGAGCGCGAATCCTTGCTCAGACTGTTGCCGCCACCTCACCTTTGATGAACGCGAGCAGGTCAGAATTGATCTCGTCGATCGTGCTCATAATTCCTCCTCTGCTATTCATCAAACGTAACCGCTTCAGGCCTCAGCTCGCTGCGGTCGCCGCGGCAGCTCCCTGTGCAGCTTGTTTGATGAGCGCGGCCACCGCATTTGGTTGCGACACGTAGATTGCGTGACTGCCTGCAACCTCGACGACTGTCGATCCGGCCCGCTCAGACATGAAACGCTGGGCCGGTGGCGGAATCATTCTGTCGTCGGTCGCCAGTAGGTACCAGCTTGGCTTGCTCGTCCAGGCCGGCTCGCTGATCTCACCACCGAGTGCCTCAACACCCCAGGGAACTTGAGAATCCGCCATGAACGCGGCCTTTTCGGCATTAACGTCGCCGGCAAACGAAGCGCGGAACTTGGACTTGTCGAGAAAAAGATAGCCGTCCCTTGGTGGCAGGATTGGGGGCACGGGTGCATCCGGCGGCGGATCTTTAATTAGCGAGTTCACCGACTCGCCTTTGTCTGGAGCAAAGGCAGTGATGTAGACAAGCCCGACAACCTGTGGATCGGTTCCGGCTTCGGTGATCACCGCGCCACCGTAGGAGTGGCCTACCAGAATCACCGGGCCATCCTGTTCGTGAATAACGAGCTTCGTTGCCGCTACATCGCCAGCCAGCGAAAGGGTCGGATTCTGGACTATCGCGACATTGTAGTCATCTTTCTTCAGCAGGCTGTAGACACCTTCCCAGCCTGAACCGTCCACGAAGCCGCCGTGAACCAGAACGATATTCTTTGTTGATTGAGTCATGATGTTCCTTTCCTTAGTTGTCAGCGGTGTGCCATGGATTTCTCGCCGGTGTGAGCCTTAGTCTCACTGCCGTCTTTACCAGGTCGGCGAGCGATTCAACCTTCATCTTCTGCATCATTTTTCCGCGGTGAGCTTTTACAGTGATTTCACTGATCCCGAGTTTCATGCCGATCTGTTTATTCAACATGCCGGAGACCACGCACTGCATGACGTCCCGCTCACGAGGCGTGAGTGATTCGTAACCGCTACGCAGCGCCGTTATCTCAACTTGATCGTTCAGCACGGCCATGCTGCGTTTGATGGCGTGTCGGATAGCTTTCAACAGCACTTCATCGTCGAATGGTTTGGTTAAGAACTCAACAGCTCCGGCTTTCATCGCCTGGACACTCATCGGCACGTCGCCGTGCCCAGTAATAAAGATGATTGGCATCTCCGTTCGATCCGACGCGATCAGCTTCTGCAATTCAAGTCCGTCAAGATCCGGGAGAGACACGTCCAGCACGAGGCAGCTCGGCGTCCTTGTGCGAGACCGCGCCAGAAAATCCACTGCGGACACAAATGTTTCCGGTTGCCAGCCGGCGAATTTGATCAGCAACTCCAGCGATTCGCGTACGGAAATGTCGTCGTCAACCACAAAGACAATCGGCTTCTGCTGCGACTTAGCTGCTGCTGACATCATGTCCGTCCAAAATGCTGAAAATAATCAACTCGCTTGAAGCGCGGTGTTAAGTGCTTGCAAGAGATCTGCCGGCTCAAACGGCTTTAACAGGCAGTCCACCGCGCCCTGGGCGATCAAACGTGGCCGAAGCGCCGCATCACGGTGTCCCGTGATGAACACTATCGGGATTGATTGATCGCGGTTCTTTAGCTCTCGTTGCAAATCGGGTCCGGTCATACCCGGCATCGCCACATCGAGAACCAGACAACTGGTGTCAGCGACTGATTTGGAAGCCAGGAACTCCTCAGCGGACGAAAACGTCTGCGCCTCGAAACCAAATTCCTTCAGCAAATCAGGCAAAGACTCGCGCACGGATTCGTCGTCATCAACCACTGTTATTAAGGGACGTGTGACCATCAGTTATGACTCGCAACTCGTTTTCTCACCCACCGAACGGTGGCTACCGAGAATGCACCCATCAAAGCCGGATGTCTATCGTACTTTGGTATTGGTATTGACCGCGATCAATACCAAAGTATCGATCGATACCTTCGTCTAATAGATTCACTTCCTTACTCGTGATTTACTCACTCCCGCTCAATGAACCCGAATGAATGGGATGAATGCAGTAGAGGATTTCAACCACTGCATATTTAGAGAAGGCTCCATTATGAAAAAGTTCACTCTGTTGCTGGTTGGAGTTGCAACGCTGGCCGGCGTTGTCGTATTCGAGGCAACCACATCTCGTCAAGTCACTGCTCAAGGGGCCGCCCGCGATCAAGGCTTACCGGGAGGGCAAGCTTCCGTTTCCGGAAGGCGCAATCGTTGGCCGAATAGCCTGGAGCTACGTCCCGTCTGACGAAAACAACAAAAGTTTTGGCCGTGAACAGTCTTTCGTGGCCGGCTCACCCACGGATGCTTACCTTCAATTTATGGTCAAGGACTCTAAGAAATACGCCGCGACTGGCGGCTGGGGGTACTCGTCATTTAATAAGGACGCCAAACCCACGAACGAGGCAGCGATGAAGACATGCTTCCCTTGCCACCAGGCTATCAAAGATCGCGACTTTGTCTTCACCCCTTACGCGCCTTGATAAGAATAATCACTGCCAAAGCCTCGAGGAGATGACTGCAACCAAACAAATAGAAATTACTCAAAGCGAGGACACGATGAAGCAAACAGATGACAGATCACGGCGGCGCTTTCTCAAGGCAAGCTCGCTGTTGGGTCTCACAGCCGCGTTCAGCCCGTGCACCATCGCTGAGGCATTCACCAATTCGGATTCAAAGACTAATCAAAAGGAGAGAATCATGACGCAAACCAGTGCGGCCCAAACCGGGGAACAGGCAACTGCCATTCGTCCGTTCCATTGGAATTTTTCCGATGCGGAAGTTACAGATTTACGCAGACGCGTCAACGGGACCAAGTGGCCTGAACGCGAGCAGGTCGCCGACGCATCGCAGGGCGTGCAGCTTTCGACAATGCAGAAACTCGCACGCTATTGGGGAACAGACTATGACTGGCGCAAAGGCGAGGCAAAATTGAAAGCCGTGCCGCACTTCGTGACCGAGATCGATGGTCTCGACATTCATTTCATTCACGTTCGTTCGAAGCATGAAAATGCGCTGCCGATGATCGTCACGCATGGCTGGCCCGGATCGATCATCGAACAGATGAAGATCATCGAGCCGCTGACCAACCCGACCGCTCACGGCGGAACCGCGGCGGATGCCTTTCATCTCGTGATTCCGTCTCTGCCGGGCTATGGGTTCTCAGCCAAGCCGACGAAGCCGGGATGGAATCCGGTTAGCATTGCGAAAGCGTGGGCGACGCTGATGCAACGCCTCGGCTACACAAAGTACGTGGCGCAGGGTGGCGATTGGGGCAATGCCGTTTCGGAGGTAATGGCTTTGCAGCAGCCGCCCGGATTGCTCGGCATTCACACCAACATGGCGGCGACGGTTCCGCCCGATGTTTCGAACGCCCTGGCGATGGGCGGCCCAGCGCCGGCCGGCCTTTCGCCGGAAGAAAAGAACGCATGGGATCAACTGGTTGACTTCTACAAGAACGGGTTGGGCTACGCCCTCGAGATGAACAACCGCCCCCAGACGCTGTACGGAATCGTCGATTCTCCGGTCGGCCTTGCGGCGTGGATGATCGACCACGATATTCGCAGCTACCAGATGATCGCGCGCGCTTTCGACGGCAAACCTGAAGGGCTGAGCCGCGACGATGTGCTCGACAACATCACGCTCTATTGGTTGACGAATACTGCGATCTCTTCGGCGCGTCTCTACTGGGACACCCGGCATACTCTTCCGCCCGGCGGCGGCTTCTTCGATGTGCGGGGCATCAAGATCCCGGTCGCCGTGAGTGCTTTCGCCGAAGAGATCTACCAGGCGCCGAAGAGTTGGGCTGAGAAGGCGTATGCCAAACTCATCTTCTACAACTCGCACGATAAAGGCACCCACTTCGCGGCTTGGGAGCAGACGGACCTTTTCGTGAGCGATTTGCGCGCGGCGTTCAAATCGCTCCGGTCGGCTTAAGTGGAAGAGGAACGGACCGTCTTCATGGTCGCGGGATCCGGGCCGGCGACCACTCAACCTTCAGCGTGGGTGAGGATCACGATCGGTTCGTTCGCACCGAAGAGGGATGGCGATTTGTCTCCCGTCGTTGGGTTGAGCTCTTCGCACGAGGCGACGTCTTGAACTTACCGCAAGAGGCAAACAACCCTTAATAGGTCCCCTCGGCTTCGAATAGGTGAATCCGAAAGACGATCCACTGAACGAGAACACCTCAGGGTGATGATACTAACGGAGATTTTATGCCAGACGACGATCCCCAATCTCTTCATCCAGGACCTACTCGCCGCAAGTTTCTTTTGACCTCTGGAAGTAGTGTGGCAGCAAGCCTGGTTGCGGCGTACGTACCGGCATCTGCGAAAAGCGCTGCCGGAGGGACTGACGCGGCTTCGACCAGTGCCGGGCCACGCATCGAGGGTGCTGTCCCGATCACGCTGCGCATTAACGGCAAAGACCACAAACTGAACATCGATCCGCGAACCACGCTGTTGGATTGCATCCGCGAAACCGTGTCGCTCACCGGAACGAAGAAGGGTTGCGACCACGGGCAGTGCGGCGCCTGCACGGTGCATGTGCACGGCCGGCGCGTGCTTTCATGCCTCAATCTGGCGTTGATGCACGACGGCGAAGAGATCACCACCGTCGAAGGATTGGGCACCCCGGAAGCAATGCATCCAATGCAAGCATCATTTCTTGCGTGCGACGCTTATCAATGTGGTTACTGCACCTCCGGCCAGATCATGTCGGCTGTCGCCCTGCTAAAGGAACCGTGCGGTCCAGACGACGCCGCCGTGAAGGAGTTGATGAGTGGCAACATCTGCCGTTGCGGCGCCTACGCAAATATCGTCGACGCGATTCAACAGGTTCGGAAGCAAGCTTAACGCGAGCGGAGGTCCTCGATGCATATCTTCGAATTCATCCGGCCAAAAGATTCCGCAGCGGCCATCGCTGCCGCCGCACAATCAAAAACTGCCCAGCAGGGCGCGGACGTTCGCTTTATGGGCGGAGGCACAACGCTGATCGATCTGATGAAGCTCAACGTGGAGACTCCGGCACGCGTACTCGATATTAATCGTCTGCCACTCGATAAGATTGAGCTCATGCCCGACGGCGGATTGAAGATCGGAGCGACCGTCCGCAATTCCGATCTCGCGTATCACGCGAAGGTGCAGAAAGATTATTCGGTTTTGTCGCAGGCGATTCTGCAAGGCGCTTCGGCGCAGATCCGCAACATGGCAACCGTTGGCGGCAACCTGCTGCAGCGGACGCGCTGCGTCTACTTCCGCGACACCGCGATGCCCTGCAACAAGCGCGAGCCCGGCACCGGATGCCCAGCCATAACAGGCCACAATCGCACGCTCGCCATTTTAGGTGCGAGCGAGCTTTGCATTGCGACCAACCCTTCAGACATGTGCGTCGCCCTGGCGGCGTTGGAGGCGACCATCCACATTCAGGGGATGATGGGCTCACGCGCAGTGGCGTTCGGCGATTTCCATCTTTTACCTGGCAACACACCGCACCGCGAAACCGTGCTCGAGGCCGGCGACTTGATCACTCACGTCACATTGCCTCCACCAATCACCGGAAGCAAGCAGGTCTACCTGAAACTGCGCGATCGCGCGTCGTACGAATTTGCCCTTAGCTCGGCAGCGGCTGTGATCACGATCGCAAGCGGCAGAATCACACGCGCCCGCATAGCCCTTGGCGGCGTCGGCACAAAACCGTGGCGTTCACTCGAGGCTGAGGCTACGCTTACCGGCAAGCCGGCGAACGAAGCGAGCTTTCGAGAGGCGGCCGAGGCTGCGCTACGCAATGCAAGGCCGCAAAGCGAAAACAAGTTCAAAATTGAATTGGCGAAGCGCTGTCTCACACACGCTTTACGAACGGCGACCGCAAGCTGAATTTAGGAGCGAAGATGTCAACGACAACACAGCCATCGCCGGTGACTTCCCCGATCGGACGCGACACACCGCGTATCGACGGGCCACGCAAAGTCACCGGACTGGCGAAGTACACATCCGACTTTATGTTTCCCGGAATGCTTTACGCCGTTCCCGTAGAAGCGACCATCGCGAATGGCAAGTTGCTCACGCTGGACACTGCGGCCGCCGAGAAGATGTCCGGGGTGCGAGCAGTTCTCCATCGCGGGAACATCGGCAAGATCTTCCGCTCGACTCCGGCGCCGGGCTTCGATCGCGTCTGCGAAGAGCGCCGGCCTCCTTTCGAAGATGATGTGATCCGTTACTACGGGCAGTACATCGCGGTTGCCGTGGCCGACACCTTCGAAGCCGCCAAAGCTGCCGCCGATGCAGTGCGCGCCATCTACGCTAAAGAAACGCCAAATGTCGCAGCTCATCTTGAGGCGGGCAACGATCCGCCCGTCATCCTTTCGACTTACGGCCCGGTTGAAAGAGAGCAAAGCAAGCGAGGAGATGCCGAAGGTGCCTTCGCGAGCGCGCCCGTCAAGCTTGAGGAAACCTACATAACCCCCGCCGAAACCCACAATCCGCTTGAACTTCACGCTACCACCGCGATGTGGGATGGCGATTCGCTAACGCTGTATGACTCGACGCAGGGAGTGGTCAACGCGCGCAGTGTACTGGCACAAATGTTCGGCCTTGCGAAAGAGGACGTGCGCGTCATTTCGAAATTTCTGGGCTCAGGCTTCGGTGGCAAGCTCTATCCGTGGACCCATGTGCCGCTTGCTGCAGCAGCGGCCCGGAAGCTCGGCAAGCCGGTGAAACTGGTCGTCAGTCGCAAGATGATGTTCCAGTCTGTCGGGCACCGGGCGCGTACTCAACAGCGTATTCGACTGGGCGCAACCAGCGACGGCAAGCTGGTTTCTTTCATGCACGACTACGTCTACCACATGTCGATGCGCGACGATTATCACGAAGACTGCGGCGAGGCCACGCCCTTCCATTACAGCGTGCCCAATCTGCACGTGAGCTTCGGTCGCGCGAGGCGAAACATCGGCGCAACGGCCGACATGCGCGGCCCCGGCGCGGTGCCCGGACTTTACGCGACGGAGTCGGCGATGAATGAGATGGCGCAGCGACTCAAGATCGATCCCGTGAAGTTTCGTATTCTCAACGAGCCAAAGGTCGATGAGTCGAATGGGCTCCAGTTTTCGTCGCGTCATTACGTTGAATGTTTGAACACCGGCGCAGACAAGTTTGGTTGGGCGAAGCGCAACCCGGTGATTGGTTCGATGAAGCGCGATGGTTTAACGCTGGGCTGGGGAATGGCGGGTGCGGCATGGATAGCGGGACGATTCGCGGCCGAAGCGAACGTGCAACTGCGCGACGACGGCACGGTGCGTGTTGCCTGCGCTACGCAAGACATTGGCACCGGCACCTACACGATTCTGGCACAGCTTGCAGCGGAGAAGACCGGCGTGCCGCTCAACAAGATCGAAGTTGAGTTGGGTGACAGCGCCCTTCCGGATGGTCCGATCTCGGGCGGTTCGCTGGCCACCAGTTCGGTGATCCCGGCTGTCTTCAAGGCTGCTGACGAGGCAATCAAATCGCTGTTAATCATCGCTGTCACAACTCCCGGCTCGCCTTTCCTCGGACACAGGCCAGACGATCTTGTGTTGGAGAATGGTAGCGTCTTCGTAAAGGCCGAAGGGCCAGGGAAAGGCGTTCCCTTCGGCGACGTGCTGCGTCGCGGGAATGCACGTTTGGTCGCCGGAAGCGGCAGTGCTGAAATGACGGCTTTTGATCCACATCCGAAGTTGTCCAAACACTCATTCGGCTGTCATTTCGTCGAAGTGACATGGCAACCGGAGATTGCGCGGCTACGCGTCAGTCGCGTAGTGACGGTGATGGATGCCGGCAGGATTCTGAATCCGCTGACCGGGCGCAATCAGATCCAGGGCGCGGTAGTCATGGGCATCGGCATGGCGCTGTTCGAAGAAACCATTTACGATCCGCAGAACGGCGCGCCTATCAACAGCAATCTGGCCGACTACATGGTGACGGTCAACGCCGACGCGCCGCCCGTCGACGTGACGTTCCTGGACTACCCTGACAAAGAGATTAACGAACTCGGCGCGCGTGGCATCGGTGAGATTGGGTTGGCAGGCATTGCTGCGGCGATTACGGCGGCGGTCCATCACGCAACTGGGGTTGGGGTGCGAGAACTGCCGGTGAAGATCGAAGACTTACTTACGTGAGAAGTAAATACCGTTTGACGCAAGGCTTAAGATCCTTGAACCAAACTTCCCAAACCGTTTGATTGTCAGTTCCATGCTGGGGGCAGATGATGTCAAGTGACGATGGAGTCTCAGTATTTGAGAGTGTTCGGCCTCGCTTGTTTGGGATTGCGTATCGAATGCTCGGAAGCGCAGCTGAGGCTGAGGACATCGTCCAGGATGCATGGTTACGTTGGCAGGGCACAGATCGAAGCGCCGTCGAAGATCCGCCTGCATTCCTTGCGACTGCGACGACGCGATTAGCAATCACCTTCGCACAGTCAGCAAGATCCCGACACGAAACCTATATCGGACCTTGGCTTCCTGAGCCAGTAGACACGTCGGGTGATCCGCGCCTTGGCGCCGAACGGGCCGAAGCTTTAGAGCTTGCGGTCCTGTTGTTACTCGAGAAACTCTCTCCGACAGAACGTGCCGCATATGTTCTACGAGAAGCCTTCGACTATTCCTACGATCAGATTGCCCACACTATTCGATCGACCGACGCAAACGCTCGACAACTTGTGACCCGCGCTCGCAAACACATTACTGATGGACGTCGCAAGTCTGTTAGCTCGAGCGAACAACGACGACTTCTCAACGCCTTTGTGGTGGCCTCGCAGGGAGGCGATCTTCCTGCTCTGGAAAAACTTTTTGCATCTGACGTTGTTTCCTACGCCGATGGTGGTGGTGCTGTACATGTAGCACGCCTTCCGGTTGCTGGTCGTGATCGCGTGGCGAACTATTTTGCTTCAGTGGGAGCGTTCCTGGGCGGCGGCGTATCGCTTGAATGGATAGAAACAAACGGCCAGGCAAGCGCGCTCGTGTTGCGGAATGGAGCAGTCACTGCGCTGGCGACTATCGAAGCGTCAGAAGAAGGAATCTTCAGAGTCTTGCTGGTAATGAGACCCAGCAAGCTCGCCGCAATCTCGCGATCGGCTGACGCAAGACGTTTTCAATCCGGATCTCAAACCCAGATCAGTCCGAAAGATACGGAAAGCCAGTTAACAAAAAGTTAATGTCACAAAGGTGAAGGCTATCCAGTCTTAGCGAGTACCGAAACAATAACTGGTGGTTGCGAAGGCCTCGGCCGGCGAAAAAAGAAGGAGGAAACAATATGAAGATCGTGGTTATCGGTGGCACCGGTCTTATAGGTTCAAAGCTCGTCACAAAACTGAACGCCGTCGGACATGAGGCAGTAGCGGCGTCACCCAACTCGGGCGTTAACACACTTACCGGCGAAGGACTGGCCGAGGTACTTAAGGGTGCCCAAGTCGTTGTCGATGTCTCCAATTCACCGTCCTTTGAGGATGTAGCGGTCATGAATTTCTTCCAGACGTCGACTCGCAATCTGCTGTCTTACGAGGCGGCGGCCGGCGTTGGTCATCACGTCGCGCTCTCGATCGTGGGCAGTGAGGGTTTGCCTCAGAGTGGTTACCTTCGAGCAAAAGTCGCGCAGGAAAAATTAATTAAGGAAGGTTCGATCCCTTATTCGATCGTCCATTCAACTCAATTCTTCGAGTTCGTCAAGCGCATCGCCGACGAGGCCACTACGGGGAATAGCGTTCGCCTGCCGCCTGTGCTGTTCCAGCCAATTGCCTCAGACGATGTAGTGAGTGCGCTGTATGAAGTGGCCACGAGTTCACCGCTGAATGGCGCAATTGAAATCGCGGGACCCGAGGCGTTTCGTTTCGACGAACTGATCCGGCAACGACTCAGGGCGCTCAAGGATTCGCGCGAGGTCGTTGCCGATCCACAAGCACGCTACTTCGGCGCCGAGTTGAGCGAACGCAGTATCGTGCCGGGCGATAACGCACAACTTGGCAAGACACGCTTCGAAGATTGGCTTAGCAGTTCGGCAAGTCAACTTCCACCGCAGCCTCAACCCGCAACCGCTGCGTCGATCAATCCTGCGGCCTCTAAAAAAGATGAATTTCGGGAAAATGAATTCCGTACTGGTGACGTGCCGCCTGGATCAGCCTTGCTGGAGGGTGAGGTGGTTGTCTTTAACGTGGGCGGGAGCCTCTGTGCTACGCAGGCTAAGTGCACGCACCGTCAAGGTCCGCTGAACGAAGGCAAACTCGACGGATCGACAGTAACGTGTCCGTGGCACGGCTCGCAGTTCAACGTTTGCACCGGCGAGGTGTTGCGCGGCCCGGCGAAAGATCCGCTCAAAACCTACCGAGTGAGTGTAGATGGCGACATCGGTTGGGTAGAGGCAGAGGTCGGCGCTGTGGCGAAAAGAACCTCGCAGGGTGCGTGATGCTCAAGGGCAGGAGTAGCTCAGCGGCCGCAATAATAGCCGCTCGAACAAATTCGAAAAACTTGAAGTTCCGAGAACGGCACAAAAGAAAGGTGAGTGTTTCATGAGTACCATCACAACGAAAGACGGAACGCAGATTTACTACAAGGACTGGGGCGACGGACAGCCGCTGTTCTTTCACCATGGCTGGCCTTTGTCGGCTGACGACTGGGATGCCCAGATGATGTTCTTTTTGGAGCGGGGTTATCGCGTTATTGCGCACGACCGCAGAGGCCATGGGCGTTCCACCCAAACCGTAACCGGCAACGAGATGGATACATACGCGGCTGATGTTAACGAGCTGGTCGAAAAGCTCGACCTGCGCGACGTCATTCACATCGGCCATTCTACGGGCGGCGGAGAAGTCGCGCGCTATGTCGCTCGATATGGCAAAGGAAGGGTCGCTCAGGCAGTGCTGATCAGCGCCGTCCCACCAATCATGGTCAAGTCCGACCAGAATCCGGGCGGCACTCCACTCGAAGTTTTCGATCAGATTCGCGAGAGCACGGCTAAAAACCGCCCGCAGTATTACCAGGATTTTACGCTGGCGTTTTATGGTTACAACCGGCCAGGCGCCGACATCAAGCAAGGCGTCAGAGATAACTGGTGGCGGCAGGCCATGATGGGCGGGATTAAAGCGCAGTACGACTGTATCAAGGCATTTTCGGAAACCGACTTCACCGAGGATCTCAAACAGATCGATGTGCCGACACTGGTAATGCATGGAGAGGATGACCAGATCGTGCCCTTCGCTGATGCGGGACCCCTTTCCGCCAAGCTGCTCAAGAATGCGAGAACGAAATTCTATCCCGGTTTTCCGCATGGCATGCCGACCACGCATGCAGATCAAATCAACGCCGATCTGCTCGCGTTCATTGCAGGCCAAAAGTCGGCGGCGGCGTCATAGATGACCTTGTTTCTGTGGGCGAGGACATAACGGAGCCCGTGATTGCGTTTGCGGCCCGGGCTCCGTCTTTGAAAGTAACGCCAACAAACGCAGAGGAGAGTGTGAAATGACTGCAATTGCCCAGACGGCCCAATCCAATGTCGCCACCCGCTTATTGGCAGGCGTTTCCGTGCCCGACACGGCACTGATTTCCCGGGCGATAGACTTCGCACGCGAGCGGTCTGAGCCATACCTGTTTAATCACGTCATGCGATCGTGGCTCTTTGCGGCAATTGTCGCGCAACGCAAACAGATTGCGCATGACGGCGAGGTTCTGGCAGTAACCGCGGTTTTGCACGACTTGGGGTTGGCGGAAGCCTTCTACGGGCCACTGCGATTTGAAGTGGAGGGGGCGAATGCCGCCCGCGCCTTCGCTCGCAATGAGGGTATGGACGATCGTCGGGCACAGTTGATCTGGGACGGAGTTGCGCTCAACTCGACGCCTTCCATCGCGCTTTACAAAGAGGCCGAGATTGGGGTGGCGACGATGGGCATCGGCCTTGATTGGGGTGGCTGGGGTTACGAGGCGGTGACCGATGCGGAAATGGCGGCGATCATCGAAGCGTTTCCGCGGCTGGGAATGAAGGAACGATTCACACAGGCGGTCTGCAGGATTGTAGAGAAACGCCCGGCGACGACCTACGACAACTTCGCACGTGATTTTGGCGAGCGCTTTGTGCCGGGTTACGCGCCGGTGTCGACGGTCGATTACTTGTTGAATGCACCGTTCCACGAATAAGCACTCCGTTACCAGATTAAGGAGAAGTAATTCGTTGGGAGGTTTACATGAGCGAAGAAGACTTGGAGTTATTAGTAACGTTGGACGACCCAGGGGAGGATGACCTTGAAGAAGATAGCTTCCACAATCGTCAGGCTGAAAACGTGTCAGACGTTTCCAACGAGAAAGCGACAAGACCAGCTAACAGATGATTCTTAAGGTCCCTTCCAAGTTGGGTTTCATCGTCCAAAGGAACTGGAAGAATTCTCTCAAAGATTTCACGAAGCCAGGTTGTCGAAGTTGTTGGCGATGTTGTGTCCGCGAGGAGGAGCAAAAATTACCGCTCTTTGGGCGTGAGTTCTCGAAAGCAAAGGCGCCACAGCCGGAGGGATGAATTATGACGACGCGCGCAGAATTAAGCGTTGCCGAAGGATACCGCGATGGCCACACAGCTCTGATGCGCGCGGCGCTCGATGGAAATACTGAGAAGGTAACAGAGCTGATCCAACAAGGGGTGGACATTAACCAAAGAGACGAAGACGGCCGGACAGCATTGATGTTTGCCGTTATCAACTCGCATTACGAGACAACGAGAGTGCTGCTGGAATACGGGGCTGACGTCAACGCCAAGAGTAATAAGGGAGGAACGGCCCTAATGGGGGCTGCTTCGGAGGGTGATCTCAGAATGGTCCAAGCTTTATTGGATGGAGGCGCGGATGTCCACGCCAGGCTGCGGGAAACAAATGAGGGTGCCGCGACATTAGCCGAAAGACACGGGCATGCGGAGATCACTCGGCTCTTGCGTCAACTTGATTGAAAACACTGAAAGCTGGTCCGCAGGGGTATTAACCAAAGGAGACTAGGATGAAGAAGATATTATCGCTAGTTGTGCTATCTCTCGTGACGGGCATGCCAAGGGCCCAACAGCCCGCTACCAGTCAGGTCCCACACGCTTCCGTTACACCGCTCACCTCGAAAGATCTGCCCGAGTTCCCCGGCAAAGAAGTCTTGATGATCACGGTGGAATATCCACCGGGCAGCGTGGATGCCATTCACCGGCACAACGCACATGCGTTCGTCTATGTGTTAGAGGGCTCGATCATCATGCAGGTGAAGGGCGGAAGGGAAGTGACGCTGACACCGGGCCAGACTTTTTATGAGGGCCCAGAGGATGTTCACGTCGTGGGAAGGAACGCAAGCAGTACTAAGCCGGCAAAGTTCGTCGTGTTCTTTATTAAAGACAAGGGCGCTCCGGTGTTAGTGCCGGCGACGGAATGAAATTAATCGCACCGCAAACCAACTACGAGTCTGTGTCGGAAATTGCCAGTCAGGAAAGGAGATGAAGAAATGAAGGAATCAACTTTCGCAGGTGTCGGCGGACTGAAAATCTTTACCCGCTCGTGGCAGCCCGAAGGGAAAACACGCGGCGTGGTAGTTATCGTCCCTGGGTTTAATTCGCATAGCGGGCAATATTTGTGGGTCGGCGAGCAATTCGCGGCCAAAGATTTGGCGACTTATGCGATCGATTTGCGCGGGCGCGGGCGTTCCGAAGGCGAGCGTTACTACGTTGAAAAGATGGAAGATTATACCGACGATGTGGCGACGCTAATCGGAACCGCGAAATCGGAAAATCCTGGTTTGCCGGTGTTCCTTCTCGGTCACAGCGCGGGTGGTGTCGTTTCGTGCATTTATACGCTCGACCATCAATCAGAGATCGACGGACTAATCTGCGAAAGCTTCGCATACGATCTGCCGGTGCCCGATATCGTGCTCTCGTTCATCAAGGGATTAAGTTACATCACAAAGCACACACATGTATTCCCGTTGAAAAACGAAGCTTTCTCTCGCGATCCGCGCGTTGTCGAGGCAATGAACAATGACCTGCTGATTCAGAACGAGTCTCAGCCGGTGCAGACTTCCAAGGTGATGATAGATGCCGCCAGCCGGTTGAATGAAGAATTTCCCCTCATCAAACTTCCCGTCCTCATTCTGCACGGCACGGAGGACAAGGCGACGAACCCGAGCGGTAGCCAGTTCTTTTACGATAACGCCGGCTCGACGGACAAAACTCTGAAACTTTATGAGGGTCACTATCACGATTTGCTAAATGACGTTGATAAGGAGGTCGTGATGGCGGACATCAACGACTGGATCGACACGCGTGTTTCTGTAACGCGAGCCAAGTCCGCGGCACTCTGATGAGTTTGGCTTCACTAACATCAGGAGGATTTCAACAATGAATTGCTGTTCGCATTTGTTTGAAATCGGCAATGCTACTCCGAGAACCCCGAACGGCTGTGAAGAGTGTTTGAAGATCGGCGACCGATGGCTTCATTTACGACTTTGCGTAACCTGCGGTCACGTCGGCTGCTGCGACGATTCAAAGAACAAGCACGCGGCAAAGCATTTTCATTCAACCACTCACCCGTTAATCAAATCTTTCGAACCGGATGAAGAGTGGGGCTGGTGTTATGTTGATGAATTACTGCTTGAGTCACTTCCCGGATCGTTGACGACCGAATGGTGCGGTGTACTCGGCGCGACGTCCTAAGAAAAGAACCTTGAATGCCTTTACGACCGATATCCCGACCGGCCAGGGCGCGTCTATTGTGCTTTAGTATTGGTTTGTCGTTCTCCGCGGAATGGAGAACGAAAACGTAGCTCCCGGGCCATCGTTGGGTGTCGCCCAGAGGCGGCCATTATGGCTTTCGATAATCGAGCGACTGACTGAAAGTCCGATTCCCATACCGTCATTCTTCGTTGTGTAGAAAGTGTCGAAAAGTTTTTTCATCGCTCGAGGATCGAAACCGACTCCCGCATCTTGCACGCTCAGGCGCACCTGATCGCCTTCGTCTGGTGCAGTCTTAATCAGCAATTGCCTTGGCCGATCAGCGACGGTACTCATCGCGTCTGATGCGTTACGGACCAGGTTAAGAATGACCTCCTGGAGTTGCACGCGATCACCGGTTACGGGTGGTAGCTGATCAGCAAGTTCAGTTCGCGTAATTATTCGGTTCCGCTCCAGTTCGCTCTGGGACAACGCGATCACCTCGAGAGTTGCCTCGTTCAGGTCCACCAACTCGGTTACCGCATCACTCTTAGTAAAGAGAGCGCGCAGCCGCGTGATTACGTCAGCCGCTCGGCGGCCATCGCGAATCGTCCGTTGTGCGGTTTCTCGCGCGCCGTCCACGTTGGGTGGCTCAGCGTCCAACATCCGCAGACACGTGCTTGCGTTGGTAATGATCCCCGACAATGGTTGATTGACCTCATGTGCGATCGACGCCGTCAAAGCCCCGAGCGTCATGACTCGGGTTACGTGCGCGAGTTCCGACCGCGCTTTGTCCAGAGCTTCGTCCGAAACCCGGCGAGCGGTAATATCGCGAACAGCCGCGATGTACTCCAGTTGGCCACTCGGGTCCCAGGTCACTTGAGCCACTGCGTGCATGTACTTGATCGATTGGTCAGGCATCAGTAAGCGGTATTGCCATTCAAAATCCTCGGACCCGTTTCGTGCCTGTTTGACCATTTTCTCATACAAGGTAAGATCTTCGGGATGCACGCGCGTACGGATGACTTCGAATGTGATGGTGCTTCCCGGATCAAACTCATAAATGCGATAGAGTTCCGCTGACCAGGTGATTTCGTCGGTCGCGACTCGCCACGAAAAACTACCGGTTCGGCTCAGTTGTTGTGCTTGCGCAAGAAACGTCTCACTGCGCCGCAATTCTTCTTCGACTAACTTTCGTCGCGTGACGTCCGAAGTAAATCCCACCATTCGCAGCGGTTCGCCCACGTCGTCAAAGAACATTCGGCCATTTGTCGAGAGCCAGTGAAGGCTTCCATCAGGCCACACCACGCGATACTCGGCCTCAACCCGTCCGGTCTCATGAGCATGCTGTATTGCGTCGACGACCGTGGGCCAGTCCGGCGCGTACATCATCTTTTTCCACGTCGTGTAGGTTCCGTCGAAAGTGCCCGGTGCCAGGCCGAATAAGGCCTCTTGTTCAGGCGACCAATGGTTCGTCTCCTTCTGAATGTACCAATCAAAAGCCATTGCGCCGGCAGACTTCTGCGCGAGGTCGAGCAACTCCTGCTCAGCCTCAAGTTGCTCTACGGCGTGCTGACGTTCAATCGCGACCGCCGCCAAATGCGTCATCTGTCCTATGACATCCTGTAGCTGCGGAGTCGGTTCGCCGGGTTCACGCGAATAAATAGCAAAGGTTCCCAGGACGGCATTTCGCGATGATAAGATCGGCGTCGACCAACACGCCCTTAGCCCATAGGACAGTGCCAGAGCACGCCAACCATATGCGTCCCACTGTAAGTCCGAAGCAACGTCGGCGACGATGACCTGCTCCTTCAGGCAGGTCGCTCTGGCGCATGGACCGGAATCGAGATTGATCGGACAAGTCAGGATCGCTTCGTTGTAGCCGGGTGGCAGGTTGGGTCCCATTGCCAGTTCCAACGAGGTTCCGCTTTTATCCAGCAACAAGATCCCGCAGATGTATCTACTGACGGTTTCTTCCACCAGCCGGCACAAGGCATCCAGAATTGAAGTAAGGGTATTCCCTCCGGCTACCATTTCAAGGAGCCGTTTTTCCCCGGCGAGCAGCGCCTCGGCCCGTTTTCGATCCTCAATGTCGAACGCGGCCACGTACCACCGAAGGATACGTCCCTGCTGATCGAGCCAGGGCTTGTAGCCGACCAGGAACCAGCGATATTGCCCATCATTGCCCAGAACGCGCTGCTCAGTGCTGAACGGTGCGCCCCGCCTCAGCGATGCCGCACGCCCTGCGCGGACTCTTCTAAAATCCTCCGGGTGGATGACACGATCCCGATAATCCTCTTGTCTTACATCCTCCAGACTGAGGCCGGTGTAATCCATCACAGCCTGATTGACATACTGGACGGATCCTTCGGTGTTCAAGACGTAAATGTGTGTAGGGATCGTGTTGATGATTTGGTCAAGATTGCGTTCGACAGACCGTAGTGCTTCTTCAGCCCGCTTCCGATCATCAATATCAATTTGCAGGATAAACCAGCGGAGGATGTGTCCTCGCGCGTCTCGCAAGGGCAAGCCAAGCACATTGAACCAGCGGTAGGCGCCATCAGCACGGCGGTGTCGGCTCTCAACGTTATAGGCACTGCCCGTTTGGAGCGCCTCGATCTGCGTGGCCACCGTGCGCTGAAGGTCGTCTGGATGAACTACGTCGGAGCTCTGCCAACCTTTCAATTCCTCAAATGTCCTGCCGAAATATTCGAGGGTTGGTTGATTGAGTGCCTCGACCTCACCGGTCGGTGAGGTGACTGCAACCGGAAGCGGAATGCTGTCAACGATCAGGTTAAAGTTAAGCTCGCTTTCGCGGAGGGCCTCTTCCGCCCGCTTATGTTCGTCAAGTTCTTTCGTTAATTGTTCGTTGGCCGCCGTTAGTTCGGCAGTGCGTTGGGCTACGCGCCGATCAAGCTCCTCAGCGAACCAATCTTGTTCTGCGGGCGAAGCTGCTGCGGACCTCTTCATGGCCGATCCCTCTGGCTTCTGTGTTACAGCAAGTTTCTCAAAGGGGAACTTAAGTGACGGGGATTCTATCCTCTAATCGCCTCTAATACCAAAGTATCGATCGATACCTTCGTCCAATAGATTAATTTCCGCACTCGGAGTGTAATGCGACGACCTGAAAGGAGTGGCAACAATGACTCAGAAATTTGTGCGTTACGGTCCGGACGTTGAAGAGCATCTTGCGCATGATTTCAGGGGCGGGACGCCCGTGCCACTTTCAAAACTGCATTAGTACGGGTTGGGCACGCAAGCTGGATACCTAGGTGAACTATCAACAACTATTAAAAGAGGAGCAAACAATGCAAACGCAAACACAGTTAGAACAGGATCGGCTCGTCGAGCAGAAGCTCCAGAAGCTTCGGGAGATTTTCGCCGACGCGCCGCAGATGGCGAAAACGGCGCTGGAGAACAAGATCCGAGACCTGGCGTCGCACGCGTCGGAGCCGCGATCTCAAATGGAAAGCGCTGGTCGAACCGGCAGCCGTCAGGGCATGGTCTCAGAGTTGACCTTGATCCTCCCGTTCGCCCCGGGCGGAGCCCAGCGGCTGCGCGCGTTGCTGCAGGCGCAGAACGGCAACTTCGACGACGCGGACAAGGTCGGCACCGTTCACGACATGCGCTTCGTGTTTCTCGACGACACGAAGCTTCTCTTCGCCACTGCCTACGACGGCGAGTGGGATCCCTACATCGACGATTTCGGGACGAAGATTCCGGACATCATGGACGTCGCCTTTTCCGCTTTTGAAGGCTGGCCGGGGATTCACAACGTGAATGCTACGAAAGACTGGATCGCCAAGCACCAGATCACCGCAGAAGGCTGGTTCGTCGCCAATCCGGATCTGACGGTGGCGGGGACCCGACGGCTCGAACGCAACGGAAAGGCGTTGGACGAATTCCTCGACAAGATCAGCGCGTAGAGCGCAATGCTGAGGAACGGGCATGACAATCTTCGAAGCCTGCGGCGACACAGTTCGGCGCGCACGGCATCGAGACGATCAGCGCCGGCGCGAGTACTTCGTCATGCCCTCGCTGTCAGCGCTGAGATGGAATCGGAAATTTCGCGGCACAAGCTCTATCGAGCAGAAGGAGCACTGAACAAATGCCAACGGATTTCGTCCGCTATACGCCTGAGATCGAGACGATCGATCCGGATCTCGATCGACTCATGGAACAGATCGTCGACTTCTGGGAAAAGAAGGTCCGCGAATCGCCGGTGGTCGAGGGTAGTGGGCGAGCCGTCCGCGGCGCGCACGCGAAGACATTCGGCGTGGTCAAAGCCGAGGTCCAGATCCTGCGCAATGTGCCGCCGGCATACGCGCAGGGGATTTACGCCAAGCCAGACCGCCACGGTGCGCTGATCCGGTTCTCAAGCGCCTCCAACCATTTGGGCGCGGACGCCACGCTCGGAGGGGTTTTGGGATGTGCCATGAAGATGTTCGATGTTCCCGGATCGAAGCTGGTTGATGACGAGCCGGACTCAGACACCTTCGACCTCGTGCTCAAGAACAGTCCGGTATTCGTCGCCAACACTGCGAAGCACTATCTGGTGCTCCAGGAGATCGGCAACAACGTGCCCCAGTACCTAGCGCGCGGCAAGACGGGCTTCCATGAGATGCTCACGGATTTTGTCACCGGCAAGGGCACGTTCGAGAAATCCGACTGGGCATGGGACGAGCTGTTCGCCTTCGTCAAATTGTCGCAGACGCCGGTGCGCAACCCGCTGTTGACCACATTCTCGAGCATGGCGTCGGTGCGTCACGGTGACTATGTCGCGAAGATCCGCCTCGCGCCGGTCACGGAAAATACCACGCGTGTGATCCATCGTGAACTCGACTTACGCGGTCGGCCGGACGTGTTCTACCCGACCCTGGTGGACGAACTGCAAGCGAGCGCCTTCGATTTCGACCTCCAGGTCCAGCTGTGCACCGATCTGGCGGCGATGCCGGTCAACGACTCAACGGTCGAGTGGCCGGAAAAGCTCTCTCCCTTTGTGACGGTTGGACGCGTCCATGTCCCGCGCCAGGACATTTCGGGGACCGAGAATTTCGAGAAGACGGATGCGCTCGCGTTCAACCAGTGGCGGGTCACGGAGGAACACAGGCCGCTTGGCGAAATCATGCAAGTGCGACGGATCTACACCGCGTCAGCCAAGATGCGCCGGACGATCAATCATCAGCCGCAAACCGAGCCCGCAAGTGCAGACGAGGTGCTGCCGTACCCCGTGGCCGGTTAAGGCAATGAATTATCAGAGGAAAACAGAAGGAGAAGAAAGTCATGGCAACCCAAACACAAACAGCGACCGCGCCCCAGTCCGAAACTAGCGCGGAGAAGATTCAGCAGCTACGCGAGTTGTTCGCGGACGCAACGGAAGTGGGGAAAACGGCGCTGGAGAACGTAATCAAAGAATTGTCGTCGCAGGTTTCAGAACCGCCGCCGCCAATCGAAAGCGCCGGGCGAATTGGCGCCCGTCTCGGCAAACGCTCGGAGTTGACCATGATCGTTCCGTTAGTGCCTGGCGGCGCCAAGCGGTTGCGCACGTTCCTGCAATTGCTGGGCGGCAACCTTTCACCCGGCGCGTCCAAGGTCGGCACTCTCCACGACATGCGGTTCGTGTTCATCGACAACGATACGAGATTGCTCTTCGCGACTTCTTTCGACGGCGACTGGGACACCTATATCGACGACTTCATCGCGCTGATTCCAGACTATCTGGATCTTATGGACTCCGCCTGGGAAGGCTGGCCGGGAATTCGCGACCCCGGAGCTAAGGATTATCTCGTTAAGCACCAGATCACGGCAGAAGGCTGGTTCGTCGCCAATCCGGAGCTGACTTTGGCTGAGATCCAGCGACAAGAGCGCGTCAGCAAGGCGGTGGATGAATTCCTCGACAAGGTTCAATAGTCCGCAGCGGTTGATCGTTTGTTCGTGGACCGCGTAGCGGACACGGATCAATGGAGGATGCTGGCATGCCATCCGTTAATGAATCCGCCGCAGCGAGTGGTGCGGCGCGTGAGTCGATGCTCGACTTGCACGAAATCCAGGCGACCGTACTCAGGCCGA